>Ga0098059_1000184_pt1 | contig 49152 bp, 31 predicted proteins | sample 20_taG_FD_92580 | JGI IMG/M metagenome (GOLD analysis project Ga0098059, IMG submission 92580) | Marine viral communities from the Subarctic Pacific Ocean - 20_ETSP_OMZ_AT15318 metaG | ecosystem: Environmental > Aquatic > Marine > Oceanic | place: Subarctic Pacific Ocean | collected 2015-01-19
AATTAATAGAAATAGCTCCAAAAATACTAATATTAGAGAAAAAGAAAGGCAAACTATCTTTAAATCAATCCATTACGGTGTTAGGCTGACGGCTATGGCTAGCTAGCGGACGGGGTGGTTGTATATAAAATAACCTTGCTTATTTTCTTTTATGACCTTTGTGACCTTTGTGAAATTCTTCGATGGACTTTGTGGTTAAGATAAAACCGTTCCAACCCCAATCATCTCCAACAAATACGGATTATGGTCAATGACCAGTATATCGTTTTCTTTGCCTAATACCTTTAAAATATTAAACAACAAATCAATATCAGCATAATGCAAACCAGTGCTGGGTTCATCTAAAATATATAGGGTATTTTTCCTTGGCTTTTGGAGCCAGTTCAATAATAGCAGTCTTTGTTTTTCACCGGAAGAAAGAGATTGAACTGGCTGATCTATTCGAAGATGAGCTAAGCCTATTTCTTGAAGTTGATTTATAAGTTCGAGAGTTTTTGCAGAAGACTTGAACTCGGCTAGCCATACTTTTAATTCCATTAAATTCATTGCCAATACATCTGCAATAGATGTCGAGCGTATCTTATGCTCCAAGATATGCTTTTGATATCGCTGACCTTTGCAAACATCACATTTTTCAATGGCATTGGCGGCTACATCTAAACTGGTTTCAACAAAACCTTTGCCTTTGCAGTTTGGGCACTGACTGCTTTTGGTTTTATAGGAAAAGTCCTGGGCTTTTAAGCCTGTTTCTTTTGCAAAAACTTTAGTGATATCCTTTAAGAGATCTAAATAATCCACTAATAAAGTAGCAGCATAAGTCCTTAGTTTTTTGGATTCAAAATAATGTACCTCTTCATAAATTTTAGGAAATGAAATGCTTTCACAATTCACAGCTTTCCCTTGCTGAATACTTGGAATTAAGATGTCTTTAACCAATGTAGTTTTCCCTATTCCTGATTTTCCTGAAATGGCGGTAATACCACCAACCGGCACGTTCAATTCACTTTTGAAAAGCGTATGTTTCGAAAGTTTGCGAATAGCAATATGCTCTTTTCCCTCTGAAAGCTGAATTACTTTTGATGGAGCTTTTAAGAAGGGATGGCACTCTGCTTCTTTCAGAAAATCCTGAGGACTTCCTTGATAGTTAATATATCCACCCAATTTTCCAGCTTTAGGACCAAGTTGCACTAGCTGATCAGCAGCCAAAATGATTTCTTTATTGTGCTCAATCACAATCACGGTATTTCCTTTTTCAATCAGCTGTTTTAGAATTTGAATCAAATCTGGGATGTTGTCATTTGATAAACCAGCGGAAGGTTCATCCAGCAAATAAGTGATGCCTTTTAGCGGACTATTCAACTGTTTAATTAATGCCACCCTTTGATTTTCCCCACCAGAAAGCGTGGTTGATTTTCGGTTAAGTTGTAGGTGATCAATATGCAATTGCATTGCTCGCTCAATGGTGTTGATCAAATGCGGTTTGATTTTCTCAATGAGTTTTTGATCTACCTCATTATGCTTATCATTTTCAGAAAGCCATTTTTCCAGACTTTTAAAATCCATTGATTTGATTTCATGAATAGACTTTCCTGCAATTTGAAAAGTTAATCTTTCTTGTTTTAATCCGCTTCCCTGACAATGACTACATTCAGCCGGAGCAAAAAGAGCAGTAAGATGTGCTATATTTTTATTCTTCCTGGTCTTATAATATTCAGATTTTAGAAAGTTACTAAGCCCAAGCCATTTCATTTTAACAGCCTGTGTGCCTTGATTAGATTTGGTTTTATAGTGCCAATCGGCTTTCCACACTTTATCCCCAGCACCATGGAAACTTATATCTCTTTGTTGATTGGTAAATTCTTTAAAAGGCGTTTCCAAACTGAATCCATTTTCCAGACCTATCTCTTTTAAGATTGCCATATACTGACTGCCTGCCTGACCGTAATAAGCCAGCGCTTTATTATGCTCAAACAATCCTGTTGCTATGCTTTTTTCGGGATCCAAGACTATTTTATCCAAATCAGGCAGTAATTCTTCTCCATAACCATCACAAACCGCACATTTTCCTAGTTCATGATTATTGGAAAAATGGCTGGCGGATAATTCTTCTCCTTCAAATTGCGCCTTTCGGGAAAAGGCAAATCGCAATATTTTATCTATGCCCGTTTGCTTGGCTATATCGGAGCGTTCTGAAAAGCTTTTTTCCTTTCTAGTGATGCAAATCGTAGGAGTCAATCCTTCAATATGATCCACTTCAAACTGGAAGTTCACTCCAACTCTCGACTGCTGATAACTGGAAAATTGTTTGGTCATTTCCTGTAATCCGTAGCCATGCAAAGTATCAATCACGAGTGAAGATTTACCCGAGCCCGAAATTCCTGTCACAACGGACAATTGATTTTTTGGGAAATCAATATCCAAACCTTTGAGATAGTGAGTTCTTGCGCCTTTTATGGAAATCTGGTCTGTTTTCTGGTCTGGAGATTCTTCCAAATTTACTGGTTCTGGTTTCAATGCATTATCCACCAACACATCACAATCTGATTGAAAAAGCGGATGATTTTCAAAGCAAAAAGTGCCTGCCGTTTGCTTTTTCAATTCATGCAATGCGGCAAGAAGCTGTCTCACATTCTGCTGATGCAGTCCAATGCTAGGTTCTTCTAGTAAAAGAATCACTTTTTGCGATGGCTTGGCAAAATGCTTGGTTAATTTAATCCGTTGCGCCTCGCCACCGGATAAAGTATTGGAAGGTTGTCCCAATTTGATATACCCAAGTCCCAATTGCATCATTAAAGACAAAATGGAAGTGATTTGATTTTCCTCTTCAAAGAATTCATAAGCTTCTTCTATGCTTAGGTTATAGATGTCCGCAATGTTTTTGTGGTTCCAATGCACTTGGAGTACTTCAGGCTTAAAACGCTTGCCATTACAAACTGGGCAAATTTGATTAATCGAGCCCATCACATTCATGGATAGTGTGATGACACCCGCTCCCTCGCAGTTTTCGCATCTTCCGCTTTTGTTATTAAAAGAGAATGCTCCTTTTGCCAATTTTAAGGATTTTGCCTCTGAGGTTTTCGCCAAAAGATCACGAATTTTATCAGCCAAACCTGTATATGTTGAAGGATTGCTTCGTGGTGTTTTCCCAATCGGTTGGTCGGATACTGTGAGGAGGCTTAAATCTTCTTTTGCACAAAAACTACTGATGTTTTCAACAAATTGAGGAGTTTTTCTACTCACCACCGTCAGGCTTTTGGGTTTGGGTTGAAATGCATTTTGTGATTCTGTTTTAGGCTGCTTAGTAGATTCTGTTTTTGCAGCTTTCAGTTCCTTTAATGTTGGGCTTGAAATATTTTCCGACTTTAAAAAATCTTTAATCGGCCCATTAAAAACAATCTCACCTCCATGCACCCCAGCTTCTGGTCCTAACTCCACTATCCAATCCGCAGACTGGATAAAATTGAGGTCATGCTCCACAACCATTACTGTATTCCCTCGGCTAATTAATCGCTTTAAAATATGGCGCAAATAGAATTGGTATTCTTCCGACAAACCAATGGAAGGTTCATCAAAAACATATAATATTCCTTGCAGGCTGCTATTTACTTGCTTGATCAATTTGATTCGTTGTGCATCACCGGACGAAATATCAGTACTTGGTGTGCTCAACTCGTATTCTCCCATTCCCAAGCGAATCAGATCATGCAATTGAGTACAAATTTTATCGACTAATACTTTTTCCCCTGTTGATAAGTCTTGATTTTTCAGTTTATCATATAAATCATGCAAAGGAATCTCCATCCATTCATGAAAATTCAATCCTTTCCATTGAAACTTTAGGTGATCTGATTTTATTCGTGCTCCCTTGCAATCAGGACAAGTTTCAGAGCTGACAAATTTGAGGATGTTTTTATTTCTATCTCGTTTAAGGATGTCTTTCATAACCGAAAGTATTCCTTGATAAAAATGCTCTTCTCGGGGCTTTGCTTTAAAGCCTTCCCACCTCAATCGTGATTCCAAATCATGTTTTCCGTAAAAAACTTTAATGCGATCACTTCCATTTAAAATCACATTTTTTTGTTCATCTGTGAGATCTTTCCAGGGAATGTCCACACTAAATCCGTGCGCTTTACATACTTTATTGAGCTCTTCCACTGTGACTTGAGAATAAACAATGTAGCCAGTTGGTAAGGTTGTGACAATCGCGCCTTCCCTTAAGGTTTTGTTTTCATCTGCAATCAGTTTATTAAGGTCAATATATTCTGCTTGGCCAATACCATGGCATCGCTCGCAGGCTCCTTTTGCGTGATTGAATGAAAAAAGCGATTTGCTCATCGTTTCATCAGCCGAGTATCGAGCAAAAAGAATTCTGAAGATAGCTGCCAATTCCGAAAGCGTACCAAAAGTAGCATTGATAGACTGAAATCGCTTTGATTGTTCCACCTTAATCACGGGAGGTAAATCCTGAATATCATCTACCTCAGCAGTAGGAATCAATTGTGCATTTTGTTGTCCATAAGCAGGCAAGCTTTCCAAAAAATAGCGGTATCCTTCATTTGCAATCACGCCCATTGCCAAAGATGATTTTCCTGATCCTGATAAACCGGTCGCCACAATCAATTGGTTTTCAGGTATTGTTAAAGAAATGTTTTTGAGATTGTTTTGGTGGGCGTTTTTGATGCGCATAAAGACTTTTTATTTCTTTTTTCAACGTACAAAGATAGAAAGGATATCGCAGGGTTAAATAGGTTTTCAATTTATCACAGGAAAATCCATCGCACCTGTGAACGAACTCTCTTCACTTAACCTCTATCAGAGTTCTTCAAACCAATTGATTTTCAAAATATTTTTTTCCAAACATTAGGCAATGATAATTATATTTCACTAAATTTATTAGGACGGATAACACAAATATTTGGGTTATTCGGAGGTCTATATCAAAGATGTAAGACCGAGTATTTGATTTATTTAATAGTTTTAAATAGTAATTTCAGTTTTAGCTAATTATCTAATCGCCTTATTATTAAAATGTAAATATAATTTATGTATTACCTATGAAATTATGCAAGCAAATCAAGTTAATATAGATTGGATTCAAAGGTCTGCAAAGAACTGTTTAAGAATCGAAATTCAAGGACGATTAAATGAAGAAAATGCTTCTAAAGCTACTTCAAAGTGGAAAGAAGAATTTTCAAATACTCTTAAGTCTGGAGAAAAAGCGAACATCATTTGTAATTGCCTCAATATGACAGGCTATGATACTGAGGCAAGAAAGCAATGGCAACAAACAATTGGTGATTTAAAGTCTCAAATCGGATATTTGTGGGTGATTACTGATAGTAATGTGATTAGAATAGCGGCTAATACCATGGGGCTGCTCACAAAATTCAAAATAAAAACAGCAAAATCGGAATCAGAAGTATCTGAGGAATAGAGTAATTGAATTCAGCGGTTTGCTCGTCAGACATTGAATTAGAATAACTATTGTGTCACCGAAAACTGATTTATTCAATTTTAAACCGAACCGAAATTTTCTTGCTTGAAGCCACGGGTGTATCTCCCTTTTTAGCAGGTTCCCATTTTGGGCCTTCCATGATTAACCGGATTGCCTCTTCGTCACAGCCATCTCCTAGTTCTTTTAGTACCTCTACCTCCGTAATATTACCAGAGGCATTGATACTTAATTTTAATCTGACTCTTCCCTCTGTACCTGCCTCTAGTGCTTTGGGAGGATATCTTAAATTATCTTTGAGATAATCACGGTAATCAGAAAAACCGATGCTGGGTCTTGCTGCGCTATAAGTATTGTCTTCTTCTTTCTCTTGGCCGACACTTGTAACAACGACTTCGCTTAATTGAGCAACATCTGCGGTTAGAAATATTTTATTATCCGTCTCTTCACTGACTACAAACTCTTGCTGCTCCATACCTATAAAATTCACGATGAGAACATCATTTCGCTGTGCTGCAATTTCAAAATACCCTTCTAGGTCGGTGCTTTTGGCTATGGAAGTACCCTTGACTATTACATTAGCTCCTGGAATAGCCTCTCCCGTTTCAGCATCTAGCACTTCTCCTGAAATCCTTTGGGAGACAGCAACTTTTCTCTTATCTGCTTGATCCGTTTGCTCATTAGTGGGAGCAATAGAAGATGCCAATTCATTGGCCTTTTTACTTCTTGCTGCTGAAGGCTTGTTTTGATCGGCCTCAATTCCTGCTACTTTTTTCGCCATGGAGTCTTCATTCAAATCTTGAAAGCTGGCTTCATAAGGGACAGCCGTTTCCGATACAATTAAATCCTCTTCAATACTAATCGTTTCATTTTGAGCAATGCGTTCAGCATCTTCGACTATTTTGATAGGCACTTCAATTTCTTGTTTACTTTCAGATTCATTACTTTCAACTGTTGCCTTTGGTAGATTCTCTGCTTCCTTTTCTATTTTCTCAGCTTGTAAAGGGCTGGGCGGGTTTGCAGGGCTTTCATTCTTATCAAATTCTATGGACTCTTCAGATTTAATAGCCAAGGGAGTAAATGATTCATCTTGCTGAAAAAAATTGATAATGAGTACGCTAGAAATAATAAGCAATAAGAAGACGGCAGCATAAGGCAATGCTTTTCTCCACAAAGGAATTATTTTTTGTTCTTGCTTAGGATTAGTTCTAGCCTGCAACTTGGCCTTAAGGCTTGGCAAATCATACAGCGCATCTGGATTTTCTAAATACCCTTCCATAGCCTCTGCCTCAAAAGGATGATTCAGCAAATATTTTTCAACTTGATGCTGTTCCTCAGGGCTTAGAGTGCCATTCACATAAGCTTGCATTTTTTCTATGCTAAATTCCCAATTAGGGTCAATATGGTTTTTATCTTTCTTCACCTTGTTCCATGCACTGTTTTAAATTTCGTTTCGCATTTTGTATGTAGCTTTTCACTTTCTTTAATTCGTAAGAGGTACTATCCGTAATCTCCTGATAACTCTTTTTGTCCAAGTAAAACAATTCCACACATCGCTTTTGTTCTTTTTTTAATTGCGCGATACATGCAGTCAATCTTTCCAGATTATCTTCCTGAAAAGTGTAGTCTTCTTCATGATGCTTCAATTGCCCATTTTCCATAAGCTCAAGGTCTGAAAAATCAAAATTATCCGTTTTTTGTCGTTTTTGCTTTCTCAATTCCATTAAACAATGGTTTTTGCTTAGCACGTAAAGCCAACTTTTAAAGTTTTCTACCTCGTGCTTGGGAAGTTTCATCACTAATTCTTCAAAAATAGCCATCACAGCATCCTGGGCTGAATCTTTGTCTTTCAAATATTTAAGGCATACTCCATAAACCAGATGCATATAAGGTTGATATAACTTGCCCAACAGATCAAGATCCTGAGTTTCTCGGAATTGTTCAAGCAATAGTTTTTCTTCTTGTATGTCGTTTTTATCTGTCACTCAATGCTGCTGTGGAAGTTGCTAAGTTAATTTTTTATACGTCAATAAAATACAGAAAACTGAAATTCTGAATTTAATTCAATAGCAAATTGCAAAATTTAATTTATTCATATCCGATTGATCTATAGTGTTTTATATGACTATTTGCTTGATTATTACCTTTAGTTTCTTTTCAATAAATAAAAAACTGAAAATAATTTTATGGAATTTATGGAGTGGCTGCATCCTGTGTATAAATATGTTTCACATAAAATTATCGATTATGAAAAAGTTAATGGATGCAATAAGAATAAGTAGTCTGATTTTGATCAGCTCTGCTATGTTAGCCGCACAATCAATCACTATCAGCGGGAAAGTCACCGATTTCGATAGTGGCGAGGATTTACCAGGTGTGAATGTAATACTGAAAGGTACTTCCACTGGGGTAACTACTGATTTAAATGGAAAATATTCAATCAAAGTGCCTTCTCTAAAGGGTGTTTTAGTATTTAGCTACATTGGAATGGAGAAAAAGGAAATGCCTATAAAAGGGCGAAGTGTTATTGATGTGCAATTGAAAGCTGATGTTGCCCAATTATCAGAAGTGGTAGTCGCTGGTCGATCAGTGCGAAATATCTTTTCGCAAAGAAAAGCAGTAAGCTATGAGGGTGATCAAGTTTATTTCATGGAAGATACTGAATCATCCTATCATCAGCCTAACACCGAGGATTACGAAGGTCTTGATGAAAATACTTTTCAGGAAGCTACCCAAAATCCACTGTCCACTTTTTCCATAGATGTAGATGCTGCTTCTTACTCTAATATGAGAAGATTTATCAACAATGGACAAAATCCTCCTAAAGATGCAGTGAGAATAGAGGAAATGATTAATTACTTCAATTATGACTACAAGCAACCAACTGGTCAAGATCCTTTTTCGATCAACACCGAAATAGCTCCAGCCCCTTGGAATGAAAAACATCAACTGGTGCACATTGGCTTACAGGGCAAGGTTATCCCCACAGAAAATTTGCCAGCTTCCAATCTAGTTTTTCTCTTAGATGTGTCAGGTTCTATGTTTGCACAAAATAAACTGCCCTTGCTGAAATCAGGCCTGAAAATGTTGGTTGACCAGCTACGAGATGAGGATAAGGTTTCTATTGTGGTGTATGCCGGTGCAGCAGGATGTGTGCTTCCGCCTACTTCAGGCAAAGAAAAAGACAAAATCATTGAAGCGCTACAAAACCTAAAGGCAGGTGGTTCTACTGCCGGTGGAGCAGGCATAGAACTAGCCTATAAAATCGCGAAAGAAAATTTCATGAAAGAAGGCAACAACCGCATCATTTTAGCCACTGATGGTGACTTTAATGTGGGGGCAAGTTCAAATGAAGCCATGGAAGATTTGATTGAAAAGAAGAGAAAAGAAGGCGTCTTTCTTACTGTTTTAGGCTTTGGGATGGGTAATTATAAGGATTCAAAAATGGAAATATTGGCTGATAAAGGAAATGGTAATTATGCTTATATCGACAATATTTTAGAAGCGAAAAAAGTGTTGGTAAACGAATTTGGCGGTACACTTTTTACCATTGCCAAAGATGTTAAAATACAAGTAGAGTTCAACCCGGCCAACGTTACAGCCTATCGATTAATTGGCTACGAGAATAGAAAGCTCAATAATGAGGATTTTAATAATGATAAAAAAGATGCAGGGGAGCTAGGCTCTGGGCATACGGTTACCGCTTTATATGAAATTATCCCCAAAGGTGTGGATAGTTATTTCAAACCTATTGATGATTTAAAGTATCAAAAAAATGAGCCAAAGACAGAAAAGCTGACTTATGGTGATGAGCTACTTACCGTAAAATTCAGATACAAAGCTCCGGATGAGGAGGTGAGCCAGTTAATTGTAAAAACGGTAGAAAACACCATTACAGCACTTGATAAAACTTCTGATAACTTTCGATGGTCGGCCGCTGTGGCTACTTACGGGATGCTTTTAAAGGACTCTGATTACCTTGAAAAAGGGGATTACCAGCTAGTGATAGACCTGGCCAAAAGTGCCAAAGGAAAAGATGAAAATGGTTATAGAATAGAATTCATCAAGCTGGTAGAATCAAGCAGTATGATGGCTAAGAATTAGTTCTTAATTGTGAAAATTTTAAAATTTGTATTGGTTGTTATATTTTGGGGGTAGAGACGCCATGCATTGTGGAGACGCCATGCATGGCGTCTCTGCCACAAAATTACAATTTATAACAAACGATTCAACCATGCCCGACAAATTCAATGACAAATACCGCATAGAATCTGCGCGATTACAAAATTGGGATTACGGCAGCAATGCAAAATATTTTATAACCATTTGCACAAAAAATAGAGAATGTTTTTTCGGTAAAATTAGAAACGGGGAAATGTTTTTAAATGATTTAGGAAAAATTGTTGGATCAGAATGGGAAAAAACATTTGAATTGCGACCTGATATGAATTTGTTTATGGGCGAATATGTGGTGATGCCCAATCATTTTCATGGTATTATTGGGATTGGGGATAATGAATACAATTCGATTCCTGGTTCGAACCGGGATCATAGAGACGCCATGCATGGCGTCTCTACGGTGGAAACAACCACCACCAATAATAATCCGCACAATACCCCACCAAAAAATCAATTCGGACCACAATCCAAAAATTTGGGATCCATTATTCGGGGTTTTAAATCGGCCGTGACCGTTGGGGCACGATTGATTAATCCTGATTTTGGATGGCAGGGGCGTTTTCATGATCATATTATTCGTGATCATCAATCATTTATTCGTATTTCAGAATATATTAAAAATAATCCGCGGAATTGGCGGGGGGATACATTTAATGATTGGTCGAATTTGTAGAGACGCGATGCATGTGGAGACGCGATGCATCGCGTCTCTAACAATTTTTGCATTCCCCCTTATTGTTTTACTTTTGTGCACCTAAAAACAAATTAGGACAACATCTATTTATAACACGAGTATTATACGGAAACATCTAATAGCAAAAGAAGATAATGAACGATAGCAAAGCCCTGAATTATATAGATAATGTAGTAAAAAATGTACCCTCTGATTGGTTGAAATTAACCACCCACAGATTGGATATTTATAAGGAAGACTTAGCCAAAACAGAATTTTTGGAGCGTTTTGAACAGCTATATGCTCAGGAGGATGCAGATACTTCCAAACTAAGTGAGCTGCCAACAGCTTATGATTATATTCGATTAGGTCATCCTTTATCTTCCGTATTGGAATGGGGAATTGCAAAACTTAACAACCTAAAAGCTGATCAGGTCATCAGTTTTTCTTCCAGAACAGTTCCCATTTTGGCGGTACTAAGAAAAAATCTTTTCGATAAAAAGAAAACACTAATTGCTTATACAGGTGAATTACCTTCTTATTTTGATTTGGAAACGGTAAAATCTGTTTATAACTACAACTTTGAATTAAAGCAAGTTGAAAATATAGAAGATATTTCTGCATTTGACGGCAGCACTATTTTTATTTCACAAAATGATGAAATAGGAAAAGTATCGCTCAACGAAAATATTGATTTTTATCTCAGTATCCATAGCGAGCTAGGAAGTATTTTATTGGTGAATGGAGAACAAAATGAAGCTTACATTTCTGCAATTCAGCATGTGCGAAGAAGAGAAACGATAAGTATGACGCCTCAAAATTGTTATGCTGCTTTACAATTATTGCAAGGTCAAAATCCACCTAAGCACGACAAAGCTAAATTCGAATCAGATAAAGCTTCCGTTTTAGACTCCATTAAAAAAATCACTGCTGCGGATACAAAAGCTTTATTGGGTAATTGTGGGCTCTCTATTCTATATGCCATCATGATGGGCTTAGTTGAGGAGGCATTGCAAAATCATCCCGGAAAAGAAATCAAAATTATAGTTCCCCCAAATTGCTATGGTGGAACAAACGACCAAGCCAGAAGAGTAGCGGCATGTATTCCAAATGTGGAAATCTTGGATCTTCCAGTAGATGGCGATAATGATATGGTGCAAAGCACGGATAAAGTATTAGATCGTGTAGCACAAGAAAATGCAGTGCCTTATATCATAGCGGAAATTCCAACAAACCCAAGAGTGGAAGTTCCAGATATGGAGCAATTAAGAACCGCACTTAGTAAAGAGCGAAAAACTCCATCTGGTGAAAAGGCAATTGATCCGGTATTCATTTTAGATCAAACCTTTTGTCCGAACATTCAATTTTTAAGCGAAGATGGGATTCTTTCGGACATCCGTGTGATTTCTTATGTAAGTGGATCTAAGTTTCCAAGTGGTGGAAAATGCACGGCAGGTTATGTTTCATCAAATCAAAAAGCATCTGATTTGATGAGAAATATAGAAATACATTTAATCCTTTGCGATAATGAAGCTACTGATCTGCAAACTGAAATATTAGCTGAGCAATTGCCTTCTATGAACCAAAGAATTGCGGATGCTTATAAAAACACAAGGGAATTTGTAAATCATATCAAAGAGATTTTGCCTACAGCCAAAATCAATTTCGTTTCAGAAGAATTAGCTGAGCAAGATTTTACTCCTTCAGTCTTTTCATTAGATCTTCCTACCAAAGGAAATACAGATGAAGAAAGAGAAAACTATAAAAGAGCTTTAAATCTCAAGTTGATTAATATGATGATCACTGAAATTCCTGAGGAAAGCAAATATTGCGTGAGTTATGGTCAGCTAAAAGGCTGTTACTGGACAATTCCTGCAACTTCCACACAAGGAACTACAAAGGAATCTGACAAGGATTATATCGCCAGAGTATCCGTTTCTCCTGATTTGGATTTGGAGCACCATAAGAAGGTTTTTTCGGATTTTGTGGAGAGTATAGCCCCCTAACTACCAAAGGGGGAAATATTTCACAGATCTGGCTTAGCAGAAAACAATAGGCTTTATAACTATTTACAAAATACATAAACTGTAAATTTCAAATAAGACTATAGCATCAAATTAAAAAGCAAAAGATATTCTGGGCGATTCTCCCTTTGGGGCTAGGGGGCTTCCAAAACAGAAACCGCATTACTAGTGCCCGAGCCTCCAATATTCACCACTAAGCCTGTTTGGGCATCTTTTATTTGATGTCCCCAAGCTTTTTGCATCAACTGTTTGTAGATATAGGCATGCATTCCAACGCCTGTTGCGCCAATAGGATGACCTTTCGCTTTTAATCCGCCTGATAAATTTACTGGTAATATGCCATCAGGAAATACTTTGCCACTTTCCAGAGCTTCAAATTCACGGCCTGCAGGAGCAATTCCTATGGCACTGTACAATAAAAGCTCGGTTATGGTAAAGCAATCATGCACTTCTGCCAGGCTAATATCTTCGATTTTTAGACCGGCTCCTTTTAAGGCTTTATCCACTGCATAAGCTGCGCCTTCCAAAAAATAATCTGATTTATTTTTTCCGAAACTATCTAAATAATCTGCTGCACTATAGAAACTTTTGATGGCTACAGATTTCCCACTACTTAAACTGGCATCTTCCAGCACTAAAGCCGCAGAACCATCGGAAACCAATGAACAATCATGTAATCGAAGTGGCTGATAAATTATCGGATTCTTTTCATTGGGCAATGAAAGTATATCTTCTGCTGATTTAGGTTTTTGCAATTGGGCTAGTGGATTTTCAGCAGCATTGGAATATGCTTTAGCAGAAATTTGGGCTAGCCACGGTCGGAGTTGCTCTTCAGAATAATTGTATTTTTTCATCCAACCTTTAGCCAAATCAGCAAACATGCAAGGAGCGGTTACAGATTTGCTTCCTTCTTCGGGCCAGTAAGTGGCCAAGGCTAAAGCTTCCGTGACTCCAGCAATATCTAAATCCGTCATTTTTTCTAATCCGACCACTAAAACCCGCTTCATCATGCCTGATTTTATCGCCATAATAGCCATATGAATAGCAGAAGAACCTGAAGAACAGGCTGTTTCGGTTCTGTACATCGGCTTGTGGCGCAATTCAGGAATAGCGTTTACACCATAAGAAGCAATATTTTCTTGCTGATTGAAAGCTCCGCCACTGTAATTTCCTACAAAAACTCCATCTATAGCAGACGCTTCAATTTCCGCATCTTGCAAAGCGCCTTTAGCTGCTTTTTCATAAAGCGTGTATAAAGTCTCGCCTTCTAATTTGCCAAAAGATGAATGATAAGCCCCGGTTATATTTACCCCTAAATCCATTTCTTTTTCTTTTGTGTTAAGTTAAGAAAAGTGTGCAAGAATTTTCGACTCATTGTGTCAATATTAGATGGATTATTATTGCAATCAGGCAGCTAGTACTTGTAAACTCAATCCATGAAACGTAATCATTTGAAAACAATTCGTTTTATTCACGTAAATTAATATTGTATTTGTATGTAAAGGTTTTTGCTATGGACAAAAAACTCACCTTAAGTTTGAATGATAAAATTATTGAGGCCGCAAAAATTTATGCGAAGTCTAATAATACGAGTCTTTCTAAATTAATAGAATCTTATTTAAGTACTTTGACAAAAGGCACTTCTAATGAAAAGGAAATTACACCTTTGGTAAAAAGCCTAAGTGGGGTGATTTCTTTAGAGGATGATATTGACGTTAAAGATTCTTATGCCCAATATTTAATCGAGAAGTATAAATGAGAAGTCTCTAAATCAATATCATTCTCATAATAGAGTTATTAATTAAAATAGAAAAAGCTTCTAAAAATTCAAAATTGCTTATTTTAACGGCAAAGGAATTTTTGTCAAGAGCTGATTATTAATAATTACTTAAAAATTCATCATTAAAATCCCCCAATAAAATCCATTCCACCACTCTTCCGTTAGGATATAGCTGAGGTTGTCACTAAAATTGTGCTTTAGAATTTAATTTGAAGAAAACAGGAAAAATCATATTGTATATTTTAGGGAGCATTTTATTGCTCTTAGTAATCTTTATACTTTCCTTAAGATTGCCTGTTGTACAACAAAAAATTACCAATTATGCCACCAATTTTGTAAGCGAGAAAACGCAGACCAAATTTGAAATCGATCGCCTTTATATCACTTTCCTTGGAGCAGCGCAGATTGAAGGTCTTTATGCAGAAGATAGCAATCAGGACACCTTAATTTATGCCAATTCCATTTTAGCAGATGTAGCATGGAAACCACTTTTAGATGGAAATGTGGATGTGAAAAACCTGGAGCTAAAAGGAATTAAGGGAGCAGTCCATAATAATTCAGCAGATAGCAGTTACAATTTTCAGTTTTTAATTGATGCTTTTGCAAATGCTGATTCTACAAGCACTGAAAAAGAATCCGATACCACCTCCTCCACTACTATAAATGTTCGCCATATCCTGTTGGAAAATATTGATTTAAGCTTTCAAGATATTAGAGTGGAAATGAATACTAATCTAAAGCTAGGAGAACTCGAGCTTTCTTTAAACACATTTGATTTGGATAGCTTGCATTTTGATATTGAAGAATTTGTCCTGCAAAATGTGAAAGCAAACTATTCACAAGGTTTAGCTTTCCCTCCTTCAGAAGAAGACACTACTGAAAGTACTTTACCCAAAATTAATGTCCAAAAGCTAAGCTTGAATGTCATTGATTTAAAATACGAAACGCTTTTTGACAGTCTGCAAATGTCTTCGCTTATCAATTTATTGGATATCCAAAATGCCAAAGTGGATTTAACCAAAAATGAAATTGACCTGGATAATTTCAATAATAAAATCAGCCATTTTAGAATGCGATTACCAATATCATCGGATTCCACTCAAGAAGAAAGCAATAGTAATCCAGCTCCTTTTGAATTTCCAGATTATACAATAAAGCTCAACACTTTCAATTTTGATTTATCTGATTTGAACATAAAATCAACGGGAAAAATTAAAGAAACTGAAGGTTTCAATCCTGATGACATGCAATTTCAAGATATTAAGCTCAAACTTGAAAATGCTCAATATTTAGCAGAGGATTTAGGCATTGAAAATTTAAGTTTCTCTGCTAGAGACAGCAAAAATTTTGAATTAAAGGAACTAAGAGGTGGAGTAAATTTCAATGCCAATTCAGCTTCTTTGGAGAATCTAAAAGTAGAAACCACAAACTCAATTTTGCAAACTGATGCCAGCATTGATTTTGTTTCTGTCGATTCATTATTTGCCGTTAGCTTTTATAAATCACAATTTAAGTTGGATTTGAAAATGCCAACTTCTTTGAATATAAAAGACGCTTTCTATTTTGCTCCTGAGCTGAAAGAAGACAGCAGCTTATTGGCACTTTCAAAACATCATGCCAAGCTTTATGGAAAAATCAAAGGAGATGAGAAGGATATTGACTTACAACAATTCCGTTTGCTCTACGGGAATAAAACTTCAGTGGCCTTAAATGCCAAAATCAAAAACTGGCAAGATGGAGAAAATCTAATGGCTTCATTTGAAAACTTAGAGCTAAAAAGTAATGTGTCTGATTTTCCATTTTTCATGCCGAAAGATTATCCAGATTATTATCCACAAAAAGTGAATTTAAGCGGAAATGGCAATTATAATAAAGGAAAAATAATTGCAGATATAGCTGCCAAACTGGATGATATTAGCCGAGTAAAAGTCAAAGGAAATTTTGATACCAATCAACCCGAAAGCTATCAAGCTGATATAAGGTTAACGGATTTGGAACTAGCTAGATGGTTGCAAGACAGTCTTAATTTCAACACCGCTAATATTGACATTGCCATAAATGGAAAAGGTTTAAAGCCTTCTGAAATGGATACCAAAGCAGAAATCAGTATTCGAAATTTCAGTTACATGGCGAATGATTTTGATTCAATCAATATGACTGCCTCTTTAGTAAAAAGCCAGCTGGAAGTCAGCAGTAATTATTCTGATTCCATAGCGGATTTTAAATTGTCAGCTTCAGGAAATATTGATTCCCTTCAGCAGAAAATCAATTTAAAAGCAGATGTTAAAAGACTTGATTTATTGGCACTCAATTTTTCAGATAGTGTCGTATGGGCTTCTACCAAAGCCTCAATAAATCTTGAAATGGATAGCCTACATCAATCTTTTAGTGCAAAGCTGACGGAAACCAATTTGACCAGTCCTGATAAAAGTATATCATTTACACCTTTAGAGTTAAAAGCTTATAATTCTGATGATAGTGCAAGTATAAAATTGAATTGGGAGCATATTGCTTTCGATCTTAACATGAATCATCCATTTGGTGAGTTAGCGATTGCTAATTTGGATCCTTCCAAACTGCAAAAGGCGAAACTTTTTAAAGTAGACACTACAGATAATCCGATGCGGCTTACTTTTTCTCTAAAAGCAAATGAAAGTCAAAGCCTGATGGATTTCCTTCCGGTTGATATTAATTTCAAACCTATAAGTGCAAGGGGGAATTACAATAGCCAAGAAGAATTGGTAAATTTTCATCTTGATATACCACAATTTCATTTTCAAGATATCGATTTGGATAGTCTAAGCCTTAGCGTCAACAATTCAGAAGATGAATTCCACATTAACACTCAATTCCAACGAATTACTTCAGGTGATTTGAATATTTACCCCACCAAACTGAAAGCAGACATTACCCCAGAAAAAGCACTGTTTAATTTATTTGTGGAAGATGCTGAGGCGGATAGTTTATTCCACGTAGATGCCATTTCTGAGAGAAAACATGACTCTTTATTTTGGTCACTTAAGCCTGAAAATTTAATACTAAATGGGAAACCCTGGAATATGCATGCTGAAAACAGGCTTTATATTGATACTGCCAATATTCTGATTGAAAACATGGTTTTTGAGCGAAATAAACAGCTTTTTGAAATAAAAACAGCTTTAGAAGATAATATTAACTCTCTCCAATTGAATTTTGAAAACTTTAGAATTGAGAATTTCTTTGCTATCATCAATGCAGATGAAAGTCCAGTAAAGGGAATTATAAAAGGTGGAATTGAATTGGAAAATTTAGAAAATTTAATGGCTTTTTCTGCATCTCTAAAAATTGATAGCTTAAGTATATATAATGAAGAAGTGGGTAATCTTAGTTTAGATGCCGAGCAAGAATCAGATAATCGCTATAAATTTAATCTGGCTTCAAAAGGTGAAGTAAGTTTAAGAAGCAATGGATGGTTTGATAATAATCCAGAAATTCCAGAGTTTGATTTTGAACTGGATATGGACAGTGTGTCCCTACCGCTTATCACTACTTTTTCAGAAGGCTTAATTAAAGAGGCTAGCGGTAATTTGACAGGTCATTTTAATTTTAGTGGGAACACAGAAGATTTCGTTTATGATGGAAAATTGAATTTTCAGGATGCTTCCCTTTTCTTTCCATATTTAAATATGGCTTATAAATTACCAGATGAAGTAATCAATTTAAAAAATGAAGAAATTAAGCTTAATAATTTTACTCTTTTGGATGAGCAGGAAAACAAAATGCGACTAAACGGAAAAGTTACCACACAGGATTTACTTAATCCAAGATTTGATTTAAGATTGACCGCTGATAATTTTCAATTGTTAAACACCACTAAAGAAAATAGTGATTTATTTTTTGGAAAGGCGTTTTTCAATGCAACCATTGATTTAAAAGGAAATCTAAATCAACCTAGAGTTCAGGCAAAAGTAGGGTTAAATGAAAATACGGATTTGGTTTATATTATACCTGAATCACGGGTAGATGTAGTGGAACAAGAAGGGATCGTTTATTTTAAAAAGCCATATGAAGCTTCTGATACTATTCCTTCATCAGAATCAGAACTAAAAAGAAGTGCTGATATTGATGGAATGGATTTGAATGCCATTATCAATACAGACATGAATGCCAAATTTAAAGTGATAGTAGATGAAAAGAGAGGCGATTATTTAACGGTTTCAGGAGATACTGATTTGAATTTTACTTTAAGAAAAAATGGAGCTATTAGTTTGACTGGAAATGTAGAGGTGAATAATGGGTATTATCAATTGAGCTTATATGATTTAGTTAAACGTAAATTTGAAATTCAACCGGGAAGTAGAATCAGTTGGTCGGGAGACCCATATGAAGCCACCTTGGATATTACGGCTTTATATAAAACAGAAGCACCCGTAAATACTTTAATGGAAGATCAGATTTCTTCAGCTTCTTCTTCGGTGAAAACCCAATACCGACAAAAACTACCATTTTACGTTCAACTTTTTGTTGATGGTGATTTGAGTAAACCTGAAATCTCTTTCGGATTGGATATGCCAGAACAAAGCCGTGGCGCCTTGGGCGGTAATATTTATCAACAAGTTCAATCCATTAATTCCAATGAAACCCGATTAAATAAACAAGTATTTTCTTTGTTGGTATTAAACCAATTTTTTCCAAGTGGCAGTAGTAATGGAGGACCCAATTCCGAAGCCATTGCAAGAAATAGTGCTAGTCAGATTTTAAGTAATCAGTTGAATAAATTAAGTAACCAATATGTAAAAGGCGTAGATCTTAACTTGGATTTAAATTCTTATGAAGATTACCAAAGCGGAACACCTCAGGACAGAACACAATTAGAGATGAGCTTAAGTAAAAATTTATTTAATGACCGCTTTAGAGTAGAGGTAGGAAGTCAAGTTGATTTGGAAGGGCAGCAAAGAACTCAGCAGCAAGCCACCGACATCATTGGTAACATTATGGTCGAATATTTATTGACTGAAGACGGGCGATATAAGCTAAGAGGTTATAGAAAAAATGAATATGAAGGTTTGCTTGAAGGACAGGTAGTGGTTACAGGAATATCCATTCAATTCAGCAAAGAATTTGAGAAATTTAATGAGCTGTGGCAAAAAACAGAAGAGGACGAAGAGTGAGAAAGTTTTTTATACATATCGCGTTAATCAGTCTTTTAGGAGGTGCTTTTTTCTCTTGCAATACCACCAAACATTTGCAGCAAGGGGAGAGGTTATATGAAGGAGGAAAACTCAAATTAAAGGAGATCGAAAGTTCTAAATATAAAAAAGAATTAGAACGAGATTTGGAGGAAGTAAATAGGCCCAAGCCAAATGAAAAACTTGCCGGCATGCGATTAGGCTTATGGGCAAATCAAAAAGTAAAGAAAGAAAAAGCTGGTTTTTATGCCAAATGGGTAAATAAACGCATAGGAGAAGAAGCAGTATTTCTAGACCAAGTCAATATTAATAGTGTGCAGAAGCTAATGAAAAACCGAATGGAAAATTTAGGTTATTTCAATAGTGAGATTACGTATGAAGTAGTTGAAAATAAAAAAACAGGATTTATTAAATATGAAATTAACCCAGGCAACAGATTGCATATTGATTCTATTCACTATAAAAAGGTAGGTGAACAAAAAGTGGATAGTCTTATTTCACATTATTTGGAAGAAGGGAAACCAATTAAAGAAAATGAACCTTTTTCCCTGCAGAAATTAAAAGATACTAGAACAGACATCTCTGAATTCCTTAAAAAGCAGGGCTATTACTATTTCACATCAAACAATTTGATTTTTGAGGCTGATACATTGAGCACTAAAGAGCAGAATGAGGCAATAATGGAGCTTAGAATTAAGGACAATGCTTCTAAGCTTGCCTTAGTTCCTTTTGAAATTAAAGAAATCCATGTTTTCCCTAAATATTCATTAGATACGTCTGAAGACGCTAAAAGTGCAGATACTACAGTTTTGAATGATGTGGAATTTATTCAATCAGAGGAATTCTTTCGCCCTGATCGGCTTTATCCTTACTTATTTATACAGGAAGGGCAGCTTTTTAATCCTGAAAATGAACGTTTTACGAACAAAAGGTTAAATTCCTTGAAAACTTATCGCTTCGTAAATATACGATACCAAGAAGATAGCCTTCTGGAAAATGGCATCGGACAATTAACAGCTAATATTTACTTATCTCCTTTAAGCAAGCGTTCCTTTAGTTCTGAACTACAAGCGGTCAGTAAGTCCAATAATTTTGTGGGGCCAAATTTGAATTTTGAATACTTGAATAGAAACTTATTCAAAGGAGGGGAAGCTATAAGGATATCAAGTAAAATAGGATACGAAGCTCAGTTTAATAGTGGAAATATTGACGCGGGCTTGAATAGTATTGAAACGGGAGTAGCGGCAGAATTAATTATTCCAAGAATGGTAACTCCATTTCCTATTGAAGAAAAATTCCGATACTCTATTCCTAAAACCAAATTCAAATTATCTTATGATTTGCTTAATCGTTCTCAGTGGTTCAATCTCAATTCTTTTTTAGCAGTTTATGGGTTCGAATGGAACCCTAATATTTTTGTAACTCATAATTTAAACCCTATTTCCATCAACTACATTAATATTGGAAATAAAAGTGAAGCATTCGAAAACTTATTAAGTGGAAATCCATTTTTAGCACGAAGTTTTGAACAGCAGTTTATTCCCGGATTAAACTATAGCTTTCAATGGAGTCAATTGGTGAGAAATATTAAAAGTAATCGATTTTATTTTGCATTTAGTGCCGATTTCGCTGGAAATGCATTAGCCTTAGCGCAAAATATTGGAGGTGTTAGAGGAGATGATAAAAAATTCTGGGGGCAAAGTTATGCACAATTTTCTCGTTTCGATTTTGATCTTAGAAATTATCAAAATATAGGAAAAGAAAGCCGACTAGTCAGTCGTGTTTTTGCAGGTGTCGGACTACCTTATGGTAATTCAGTCAGTTTACCTTATTCAAAACAGTATTTCTCGGGAGGACCCAATTCAGTTCGCGCTTTTCGGATAAGAAGCTTGGGTCCGGGCAATTATCAAACAGAAGATATAACAGACGGAACAAGCTTTTTTGATCAGGCTGGGGATATTAAATTGGAAGCAAATTTGGAATATCGTTTTCCTATAGTTGCCTTTTTGAAAGGTGCTGTTTTCACAGATGCAGGAAATGTATGGCTCAGAAATGAAGACGGGAGAAATGGCAAGTTCTCTTCCAACTGGATTAATGAAGTAGCAATAGGCTCAGGTATTGGATTAAGAGTGGATATTGAATTTTTTGTAATAAGGTTGGATGTAGCCACACCTCTTCGAAAGCCTACTGATAATGGTTTCCAATGGCAAGACAGTTTCGAACTGGGAAACAAAAGCTGGAGACAAGAGAATATCAATTGGAATTTTGGGATAGGGTATCCTTTTTAGGTGACTAAGTGTTGATGTTTTTAGGTGATGAAGTGTAGAGGTCAATACCGCAGGTCAGACTGGACGCTAGATAAAAGCACGATAGAAATAATTAGAAATAAAGTTGAAATAGTGAGTTGGAAGTTAGGAGTTTGAAGTGGGAAGAATGGATGATGGATGTAGGGTGAATAGGTCAGTAGCGCAAGTCTGGATGTTATATAGAAGCTAAATAGAAATATTTAGAAATATATTGTGAGCTATCTTTGTACTCTATACTCATTACATTTACTTAAAACCTAAAACTTACGACCTAAAACTAAAAAAACATGCAAGCAATCATAATCAAAAAACCAGGTGGCCCTGAAGTACTTCAAATTGAAGAAAGAGAGAGTCCTAAGCCAAAAGCAAGTGAAGTTTTAATAGAAGTAAAAGCTTCTGGTATTAACAGACCCGATGTGTTCCAAAGAATGGGTGGTTATCCAGCTCCGGAAGGCGCTCCTGATGATATTCCCGGATTGGAAGTGTCAGGAATTATAAAGGAAGTTGGTCAGGATGTGAAACAATGGCAAGTTGGCGATAAAGTTTGTGCCTTGGTGGCAGGTGGAGCTTATGCATCAGAAGTTGCTGCTCCGGCAGTGCAATGTTTGCCAATTCCAAAAGGATTGAATTTTGTAGAAGGCGCATCCTTACCTGAAACTTTTTTCACGGTTTGGTCAAATGTATTTGATAGAGGAAATTTTCAAAAAGGCGAAAGCTTTTTAGTGCATGGCGGTACTTCTGGCATAGGCGTAACGGCTATTCAAATGGTGAAAAGTATGGGCGGGAAAGTTTTTACCACCGCAGGAACTCAAGAAAAATGTGATTATGCCATTAAACTTGGCGCTGATTTAGCCATAAATTATAAGGAGCAAGATTTTGAAGAATATCTAAAGGATAAAAAGGAAGGCGTAGATGTGATTTTGGATATGGTGGGAGGAGATTATACTGCCAAAAATATTAACATCTTAAACTCTGAAGGCAGATTGGTGATTATCAATGCTATGAAAAATGCCGAGTCCACTATCAATATGAAAAAAGTGATGGTGAAAAGGTTAACAATAACAGGCTCAACTTTAAGAGCTCGTTCTCCAGAGTTTAAAGCTGCTATAGCAGAAAAGCTCAAAAAGCATATCTGGCCTAAAATTGAAACAGGCGAAATCAAACCCGTTATTTACAAAACATTTCCATTGGCTGAAGCTTCCAATGCCCATGAGCTTATGGAAAGCAGCGAGCATATTGGGAAGATAATTCTTAGTCTTGAATAGAGCTTTACATAGATAACTCAGACTTCTCAATTACATAATTTTTGGTTTTTAGGATTTGAGCAGTTTTATATTTTTAAAAGGTTTATGTAGCTTTTACCTGTTAAGCTCGTTACTCTAATCAAATGAAAGAAAGATTTATCTCCACTTTTCAGTCCTATTGGGAAAACATCCTTGAAAAAATCCCTGAAATCACGCTAGGTTTCGTCCTATTATTGGTTTTTATTTTTATTGGGGTATTTATTAGACGGTTAATAGAAAATCGTCTGAAGAAAAAGGTTCAAGATAGAATATTACTGGTTTTCATTGGCAGAGCTGTGTTACTTATATTCTCCATCGTAGGAATTGTGGTGTTCCTAAAACAAGTAGGCTTGGGAAATGCTGCGGGAGGTTTACTTGCTGGAGCAGGAGTTTCAGCTTTGATTTTGGGATTTGCTTTTAAAGATTTGGGAGAAAATTTTCTTGCTGGATTCTTTTTGGCATTTAGCAGACCCTTTAGCGGTGGCGATATCATCGAGATAAATTCTTTGGTTGGCAGAGTGAAAGAAATGACACTTCGCAATACACATATTCGTACTTTTGATGGGAGAGATATTTATGTTCCCAATGCCCTATTAATAAAGAACCCACTGACTAATTATACAAAAGATGGCTTAATGCGCCATGAATTTGTAATTGGCATGGATTATAATATTGACATTAGTGAAGCAACCAAGCTTATTCTAAGCACTCTGAATACACAGGAAAATATTACTTCAGCAAAAGGTTTAGAACCCTTTGTAATCATAGAGAAATTTGCTTCAAGTACTATTAACCTCAAAATTCTCTTCTGGATTAATACTCAGGATTTTCTTGGCTCAATCTACGGGCTAAAGAGTAAGGTGATGCAGGAAGTGGTAGAAGCTCTTATTGCAAATGGTTTTGGTATGCCAGCCGATATCTTTGAATTGAAAATTTATCAGGAAGACAATCCAATACCTATTAATATCAAAAATTTTGATTCATTTATAGATTCTAATAAGAATAAATCATGAAAAAATGGATAGCAGATTTGCAAAAGCTATATCTAAAAGTAATTAATAGTATAGCATTTTATCCAACTTTGTTATCAATAGTATTTCTCGTTCTTTCATTAATTATAATTCAGGTAGAGTACTCTGAATATTTGATTGGGCTTAAAAAAGAATTATCAATCTCATTAGTTAACAATTCAGATAATGCCAGACTAATTTTGGGAACAGTAGTCGGTAGCATCATTTCTTTAATGGTTTTTAGTTTTTCGATGGTAATGGTAGTTTTGAACAGAGCAACTGCCACATTATCTCCAAGAGTACTTCCAGGTCTGATTTCCAACCGTTTTCACCAAATGGTTCTGGGTGTTTATCTAGGAACTATCATTTTTAGTTTATTGCTGATAGTTAATATTGATGCTCCCGATAGAGAATTTCAAGTACCTTCTTTGGGGATCCTAATTAGTATGATTCTATCATTCATTTGCTTAGGTCTATTTGTCTATTTTATCCATTCCATTTCGGAAAAAATTCAGGTAGATAATATTTTGAATGATCTGAAAAAAAGTACTTACAAAGCCATACAAGAATCTGATATTGCGGAAGAGGATAGAGAGAATCAGAATTCTTCTAGTGTTCAAAATTCAAATTTCAATAATTGGTATAAACAAAAGGCCTCTAAATCAGGATTTTTAAAGAGGATTTCTTTTAAAAGTTTAAAGGATTTTTGCATTAAATATGATGTAAAGGTTAAAATGGAAATTCAAACGGGTACTTATCTGGTTGAGCATTATCCTTTTGCGCTTACGGACAAAGAATTAGATGATGAACAAAATAAAGCACTTTTAGCTTGCTTTACACTTTATACTGAAGAGCATATTAGCGATCATTTTTCATTTGGTTTTGGTCAAATATCAGAAATAGCCGTCAAAGCTTTGAGTCCCGGAATAAATGATCCCGGAACAGCTATCAGGGCTATTGATTTATTGGCCGAATTATTTATTCAACTCATGTTGATAAGGCAACAAGTCTTTATAAAAGATGAAGATGGAAATATATGTGTTTACTTAATGCCTATTACTTTTGAAGATATACTTTTTCAGAACTTTACCCCAATAAGAAATTATGGACAACAAGATGTAAAGGTAATGTTGCAGCTTTTAGCAAGTTTGGAAAAGATGCTTGAAGTCGATTATGATAAGAAAGTATATTATAAAGAAATCTATAATTTTACCTTTAGCACAATTAATTCTTGTGAAGGTAAATTTGCAAACAAACTAGATCGAGAACAGCTTAACAAAATGATTTATAAAATCAATTTGAAGTTTCCTGTCCAGCAAAAATTTGATTTACTTTAATAAATGAAATAACTCAGCTAGAAATCATCTCTTTATTATAATCCTTTTTGTTATAATTTGCTTATCAGTGGTTACTTGAATAAAATACAAACCAGATGTTAAATCATTTATGGAAATCTGATATTGGTTATTATCAAGCTTACCGCTAGATTTTACTAAACCTTTCATGTCAATAATTTTATAAGCGGCATGTGAAAACTCCGAATCATCTATAGCAATATTGATATGCGTTTGTGCTGGATTAGGATAGACTTTTAGTTTAAATTCATTTTTATATTCTTTATCTACAGCCGTTATGGTTGAAGTCAATTGATTATAAGTATTCAAAACTTGATTTTCACCTTCCTTCAATCGATAAGTACGGAGTTTATCATTGTCCGGAAATTCTTCTCTTCCATTCTCTACTTCATTAATTCCAAATTTGAATTCAATAGAAGATCCAATAGTAATACCAGCTAAAGCAAGCGTGTAAATACCATCACCATCTTCATCATTTAATGCTTGCTCTTCAGCCCCCATAGCATTTTCACCTGAAATCAGAATCACTGATTCGGAATCAGGATCAAAGCCTTCATTTTCAATTAAATCATTCATATCTACCATTAATTCAACAGATGTGGTGGTTTCCTCTGCAGTCATCAATTTATAAATATGAGTTGAATGAGCTTCCATTTCGGCTATGTCCAAATTGAAACTACCACCAGAATTGATAGTCATGTTCGCTTGATTTCCGCTAAGTAAATCTACTAGTTGGTAACTACCAGCAATTAAATTGGAGCTTGATGAATTTAAAGAAATATTACTTTTGCTATTAGCAGTCAAATTTGCAACTACAATAATCTGCTCTTCATTTTCTTGTCTGATAAAACTGAAAATGGAATTATCAGAAGAAGAAATAGTGCTGTAATTTCCTGTTCTTAATGCTTTTTGGGTGTTTCTAGTTGAAATAACATCCTGATAGGTTCTCCAAAGCGATTCGGGTTCTGTTTGTTGGTTTCCTACATTCTTATCTGGATAATCTGATTCTGGTGCTCGCCAAGGGCTTCCAGTTGTAAAGCCGGCATTGGAAGCACTGCTCCATTGCATCGGCAACCGGATATCTTCATCAGGTTTTTGACCTAACATCCCGATTTCTTCTCCATAATATAGATAAGGAATACCGGGTAAAGTCAATAGCAATTCCGCTGCTTGTTTGGCTTTTGCTTGATTTCTATTTAAAACGTTCATCACTCTGTCCATATCATGATTGGTCAGAAATGTCCCAAACTGTAAATATGGATAGCTTCCCATGACTTCCCGTGATTTTGAAATTAGACTAGCGGAATTTCCATTACTGACAGCAGCGATAATACTATTTGCCAAGTCGAATTCAAAAACATAATCCAAACCATCATTGCCAACATATTTTCTTGCCTTATTTGTGGAGGTCCAAGCTTCACCAACTGAAAATGAATTTGGGTTTATGGATTTGTAGTGGTTACGGAAATTTTTCCAAAACTGAAAAGTTTGTTCCACATCTTCTAAGCCTTCCTCTGTCTCATAAATGTATTTTACGGCATCCAATCGGAAGCCATCTACATTCATTTCTTCCAACCAGAAAGTAGAAATATCAAACATTTCCTCTTTAACGGCAGGAGTTTCATAATTCAAATCTGGCATTCCGCCCCAAAAAAGTCCGTAATAGTAATCTCCATTGCTTTGGTGCCATACATTTTGCCCCCATGGCCCACTTCCACCCGGATTTGTATCTTCCCAAACATACCAATCTCTTTTTTCATGAGAAGGATTTTTAGAGTCTCTAAACCATGGATGTTCACTGGAACTATGGTTCATCACATAATCTATAATTACTTTTATGCCTCTTTCATGTGCTGCTGCTATAAATTCCTTAAAATCCTCATTAGTACCATAATCACTTTCAATTTCTCTGTAATCCGTCACATCGTATCCATGATAGCTAGGCGATTGATGAATTGGCATTAACCAAATGCCATTTACGCCCAAATCGTGATGCGTTGCAGGATTTCCATCATTGAGGTAATCCAATTTTTCAATTAACCCTTGAAAATCCCCAATGCCATCGCCATCAGAATCATAAAAACTGCGGACAAATATTTCATAGAAAACCGCCTCATTCCACCAATAAGTATCCGTATTTCCTATGGTAATAAAATTTTCAAATAGTTTCGTTTCTGTTTCCCCATCTGCATTTTGAATTGTCAAAATCACATCAAAACTTCCCTCATTGGCATAACTGACAACTGGATTTTGTTCAATACTAGAAGTAGGAGTTCCACCAGAAAAGCTCCATTCCCAAGATGTAGGATTGCCATTTGATAAATCTGTAAATTGAATAGCTTCTCCTGGAATTGCAAAATTCGAAGAGGCAGAAATGTTTATCTGAAGAACGTTATCAGGCACCTGATCATTATACCAAAATTCTATGACATCATTTTCGGCTATAGTAAAAGCACGATTTGAACCACCATTTGGAAATTCTTCTGTTCCATCCCAGCTTCCATTAATTCTGGCTTTTAATTCGATTTGTTGGCCTATGTTAAAGGATTCGGTTGCAGTATAAATTCCATCACTATCCTCATCATTTAAAACTAAAGCAGGGTTTCCCCAATCGTTAAATGAACCTGCTATATCAACAAAATCTGTATTTGGGTTAAAATTTCCTTGGGTGATTTGCTCATTCATATTTACTTGAAATTCCACAGTGGTAGTCTGAGATAAAACAAGTGATGGCAGAATGAATAAAAATGATAAAACAGTTGTTTTTAGAAATGTCATAAATCAAAATTACTAAAATCTGATTCAATAGCAGTTTGATTGAGTCAAAATAATGGATAGGCACCACCTCGTCTGAAAGCAGAAGTATTTAAATGAATTTTTTCACCACCTTTCATATACTTTTTCTTTGCCATATGAAAAAGTTGATTGATCATATCAGCTTCAGCTCCATTTCCTTTCATTCTTTGTCCCCAATTAGAATCATTTACTTTTCCCTGATGAAGATTTTCAATTTGATGCCAAACTTTTTCAAATCGATCAGGAAAATAATTTTCCAGCCATTTCTTAAAAATTTCAGCTATTCTTCCATTTAACCGAACAACCGTATAGCCTGCATCCGTAGCACCATTTTCAGAAGCCTTTTTTATGATTTCAGGAATTTCAGTATGATTTAGGCCAGGGATAATGGGCGCATTCATAATAGAGACCGGAATTCCTTTATCACTCAAAATCTTGATAGCTTCTAATTTTTTAATGGAAGAGGCTGTTCTGGGTTCCAAAACAGATCTTAGCCTTTCATCCAAGCTAGTAATGGATAAAATGATTCGTACTAAATTATCTTTTGCTAAATCTTCCAGAATATCCATGTCCTCCAAAAAGCCAGTGTTTTTGGTGATGATTCCCACAGGATGCCGATATTTTGCCATTACTTTCAAAAGGCTTCTGGTAATCCTGAGCTTTCTTTCCAGTGGCTGATAACAATCTGTATTGCCGGAAAGTACAATAGGTTTTACCTTCCATTTAGGGTTTAAAAGCTCTTTTTCAAGTAATTCTGCAGCATTCTTTTTGACAATGATTTTTGATTCGAAATCCAAGCCGGCATCAAAGCCCCAGTATTCATGTGAATTGCGGGCATAGCAATAAACACAACCATGCTCACAACCTTGATAGGGATTTATGGAATAATCCATACCTACATTCGGGCTACTGACTTTATTGATAATTTTTTTCGGATGTTCGTAAAATACTTGGGTGGTGGGTTTATCAAAATGCGTATATTCATCCACTCCTTCATCCCACTCTGTGGTAAATTCTTGCTTGGAAAATGAGTTGGAAAGATGGTGTTGCGCCCCTCTGCCTTTTATGTTTTGGGATGAATTCACAAAACAAATTTACTAATGAAATTAGTTTTTTACTAATTTATTTTGCTTTTAGCTCCAGCGAGGCAAAGGGTGTAATTAAAAAATATAATTACATCATTTTTTGGATTGAGACTTCCAAAATGAGTAATTTAAAAATTAAGCTTATACTTTAGGGAAGTACTTTTAGAATTATAATTAAACAAAGTGAATAGAGCTGCTTTTTTACACTACTCTTTAAGAGGGATATTATTTATTTTTTTGTTTGTTTCTTACCATAAGCTTTCCAGCCAAAGTTTATTAAAAAGCAGGAAATCAAGCTTCTATACCTACATCTATAAAATCAATAGTTTTCAGGCAAAACAAATCTATCAGAACAATGTAAAGGAATTGGACTCCACTTTTTTTAATCATAAAATTGATTCTTTTCCTACCGATAAAAAATATGATAAACCATTAGCTGAAGGACACTATTTAAAAAGCTATAGCGAGAAAAACCAACAAAAAACCTCTATAACAAGTATCCAAAACTTTGAAGCATTTATCTTAAATAACAATACAGATTTAAAAGTCCAGGTTTATGATTTACAGGGTCATCTCATAAATGATGCAGAATTAAAAATTAAGAATAAAAAACTAAAATTTGATAAAGATGAAAAGGCCTACATCATAAAAAAAGCCAATAAAGAAGGCTTACTTGAAATCACAGTAGATGGATTTAAATCATTTTATCAATTAGATAAAAGGCTTGATAACTCAAGATTCAAAAGAGCATATCGAAAATTAGTATTCGGAACCCCGATTAAATACGTTTGGAGGCCGATTAATTTCGCACTACATGTTCCTATTGATGGGGTTAAATCTTTGATTCGGTGGTGGCCACAAGGCACAATTTATAGCACAAAAGAATTTTTCATTAAACTTTACCGTAAAACAGCATGCCTATTCGATGAATACCATTGTGGCTATTATGATTATGTAGATGAGGAAAAGCACGCTGGGTATATTGCTTTTAATAAACCAAAATATAAGCCAGGTGATACGGTAAGATTCAAGGCCTTTATTGTAAAAAATAATGGGAGGTCTATAAATAAAACACTTAATGCAAAAGTATATAGTCGGGGTAAAAAGACCCATTTAGGAGAAATTAAGCCTTATCGAAAGGGGGCATATGAACATGAATTTGTCCTTCATGATTCTTTGGAATTACAGTTGGATAGAATGTATAACCTGTATTTGGAATCAAAAAATGACAAAGAGATATTAAGAAGTTATTTTAAATATGAAGATTATGAGCTTGCAGGCATTAAGCTTGACCTATCTGCGAATGAAAATAATCATTATAGAAAAGATACTTTAAAGATTAATGCTAAAGGAACGGATGAAAATGATCTCAAGATATTGGATGGGCGACTGGAAGTAATAGTCACGCCTATAAATATCCACAACTTCTTTTCCTCAAAAGTATTTATTCCTGATACATTAGAATTTATTCAAAAAAGGCTTTTGCCCGATGAAAATACAGAAATATTTATAACGGGAGAGAAGTTTCCCCCAGTGAATTTTGACTATAATGTCAATGTAAAGCTTATAACCTCAGATAATGAGATTGTATCAAAAAACAAAGAGTTTAGCTATTTTCACAGTAAAAAAGAGTTCAGTTTTAAATTAAATGCTGATTCGATAATAATTGATTATTCAGAAAATGGGAAACCTCTCAATAAAGAAATTGAAGTTTATGGGGTAGATAATTTTGGTAATCAAACATCTGTCTATGAAGGTATAACCAAGACCAAAATCCCCATAAACCATTATTTTTCAGATTACCTAGTTCAAACAGACAGCATTCAAGAAAGATTTAATTTATCTAAAAGAACATCCTTAATTCAATGTTACAGTGATAGAACTACGGATTCACTAATTGTTAACATTGAAAATCCACGGAAAATACCGTTTAATTACAACATCTATAAAAAGAACAGGGAAATAGAATCAGGCTATGCTGACAAGCTCAACTATAGAATCAGGACAAAATCGAAAAAGAATTATTTCATAACTATTCAATATTTATGGGGTGGAAAAGTAATCGATGAAAACTATGAAATCCCTTTAAAGGACAAGAAACTGAATGTAGCTGTTTCGCAACCTAGAATCGTATATCCTGGCCAAACATCAAAAATTGAGCTCACCGTAACAGACATAAATGGAAATCCTGCCGAAAATGTCGATTTGACAGCTTACTCATTTACAAAGAAATTCAAGGAAAATGCACCATCCGTTCCTTATCTAGGAATAGAAAGAAAACATAAGGAGTTAATAAACACTTTCGAATTTGAACGGAATAAAGGCACAACAAATTATAAGCAGAATTTAAATTATTCGAGCTGGAAGAAAAAAGCGGGCTTGGACTCTATAGAATATTATCAATTTATTTATCCTGAAAATACGATTAGAAAGTTTACTTATGACAGCCCGGATTCAATTACACAATTTTCACCTTTTGTTTTTGATAAGGGAGAGCTGAAAGATATACATGTTATTTACATAGACAGTAGGCCTGTGTATTTTAGCTGGTCAACCAATAAAAATCCTTACTCATTTAATATTGAAACTGGTTATCATCAATTAAAATTAAGAACAGCAAATAAGGTTCTAACAATTGATAGCTTGTATTTTAATGAGGGTCAAAAGCATATATTAAGTATCGATGAGGATATTTATCATAAAAACGTAAGCTCTTTAAAAGTCGGACCTTATCTAACTTCCTCTGAAAAAGCTTATCTGTATAAGTATATATTCCCTTATCGAAATAATTTCGGACAAAGAATGGCATATCTTAAGCAAGATAATGAGTTACAACTGCTTAATTTTCATCAAAGTGTTGGAAGTCAACAAAATTTTGCCGGGCCAATTGCCGGAAAGATCATCTTTCATTCGATAGATAGTTATTCAACAAAATTTCAACATGAACCCTTTTTTGAATATGATTTTGCTCCAAACTTACTAAAAATGAGAAGTACAGGTCTAAAAAGCTATCCTGAATATTTAGATAATTACTCAAACCTAAGCTATTTAGGTGATTATGTACTCACGGAGGAAAAGTTAAATACACAATGGAAAAACTATCTAGACTCTAAAAGAGCACTCACTGCTAGATATAACTACCCGACAAAAACCCGGGAAGGCGCAGGTAGGCTACTATTAAAAAACAGTATAGATAAGGAAAAGCAATTAGATCGGCCGCTAAATATATTGATATTTCGATATGATAATCATGAATTTTTGCGGGTATATCCAGGAAATACAGCTTTGTTACATCAATTAAAAAAAGGATATTATCGATTACTTTTCTTCTATGAAGATTCAAAATATCATATTGAGGATTCCGTCAATATTAAAGAAAATGGTCTAAACTATTTTGAATATACTAAACCAACAAAGTTAAAAAAGGATAGTTTCAGCATTGAAATTAATAAAATTATTGAGGAGAATTTGTTTAAAGACAAACCGTACAACCTTCAGGAAGAAAAAGAAAAAAGCGTCATATTTAATAGATACAGAGAACAATTTAGTTACTCAGGTGTAGGAGAAATGGTAGATGGATATGTTTATGAAAAAGGCACTGAAGATCCGCTTCCAGGAGTAAATGTACTCATTAAAGGCACTACTTTTGGAACCACAACTGATTTAGACGGCTATTATTCCTTAAAAGTCCCGCTAGGTTACAACACCCTGATTTTTACATTTATTGGGATGGTAAAAGAAGAAGTAACTCTAAATAGAAATTATACAAATGTTTATATGGAACCAGATGTTCAACAATTGTCAGAAGTGGTAGTAACCGGCTATGGCTCGGTAGGCAAATCTAATTTAACAGCATCTGTTTCAAACGTTCAATCCAATTCCTTAATGGGGAAGATAGCCGGGGTTTCGATTAATTCCAGTGTCCCAGGCAGTGCTGTAGAAATAAATATTAGAGGAGTCTCAAGCCAATCATTTGATAAAACCCCATTATATATCATAAATGGGTTAGTATTTACTGGTCAAATAGAAGACTTAGATCCTAAACTATTTGCAAGTTTAGAAATTCTAAAGGGAGAAAAAGCAACTGCAATTTATGGGTCACAAGGCAGTAATGGTGTTGTCATAATTGATACAAAACAAGAATCCTTCAAAAATACTAAAACCCTTTCCTCAAAAGGAGCGGATTATGGTGAAGAATTTTTTGAATCGGCTGCTCAGTCTAGTTCAATCAGAGATAACTTTTCAGATTATGCGTTTTGGGAGCCCAAATTAAAAACCGACAAAGAAGGAAAAGTAAGCTTTGAAGTTGAATTTCCTGATGATGTAACCGGATGGGAAACATTTTATTTAGCCATGAACGGCAAAAAGCAATCTGGACAAACCAAAGCCTTAATAAAATCATATAAACCATTAATGGCCAAATTAGCTGCGCCAAGGTTCTTAATTGAAGGTGATTCAACATTAGCAATTGGAAAAATATTAAATTATACATCAGATACTATTAGCTTAAAAAGGCAATTTGAAATTAATGGCAATATTCAGTTTTCTAATAATCAATTATGTGTGAATTCAATAATAGATAGTCTGCAAATTGTCGCTTCCACAGATTCAATTCAAATGAAATATTTTCTAGAAAAGGAAGATGGCTATTTTGATGGAGAACAAAAAGACCTTACCGTTTTTCCAAAAGGCTTAAACCGTACCAATGGGCAATTTTACATACTTGATAAAGACACCACCTTTAATCTGGAATTTGACAAAAATTTAGGAGATGTAAATTTGTATGCTCGTGCAGATCTGCTGGAGATAGTTGAAGACGAAATCAGCCATGTTTTATCCTATCAATACTGGTGTAATGAACAAATTGCATCGAAACTAAAAGCCCTAATATTAGAGAAAAAAATAGCTGAATATAGAGGGGTAAAGTTCAAAAATGAACGAGAGGTAAATAAATTAATCCGCCTAATTCACAAAAACAAAAAAAGTGATGGTTTATGGGGCTGGTGGAAAAACTCTAGTTTTAATGACTGGATTAGTTTACATGTCTTAGAAGCATTATTAATTGCTGAAAAAGCAGGATATGAAACTAAAATCAATAAAGATCAGATTGCTGAGAAAATGATTTGGGAATTGGATTATCAAACTGATTTTCAAAAAAGTATTAGAATCTTGAAAATTTTAAACCTACTAAACGCTCAAATTAATTACTCCTACTACATCAACAAATTGGAACAAAAAGAAAATAACAACTCTTTAAATACTCTTTTAGCTTTAAGCCATCTTAAACAATTATCTCAACTTGAGTATGATTTGGATACAATTCTAAGTTTTCAAGACACTACATTAATGGGCAATATTTACTTTCCAAACGAAGTGCAGGAAAATAACTTGACACAGAACGATATACAAAACTCCCTCCTAGCTTATAGAATACTTGAAGAAGATCCCTCTGAACATAAAGAGACTTTACAAAAATTGAGGGGCTATTTTTTAGAAATTAGAGATAAAGGATACTGGCGAAACACTTATGAATCTGCAAAAATTCTTGAAACTATTTTGCCAAAACTACTGAATGAATCCTCAGGCTTAAGCCATCCTTCAATAAAATTATCAGGAGATGTTAATAAATCTTTTGATGAATTCCCTTTTGAAATGACGGTTTCATCCGATCAAAATATCAAATTATCTAAGTCGGGTGATTTTCCAGTTTACTTTACAAGTTATCAAAGCTTCTGGGAAACCAAGCCTCGACTTAAAAAGGATGACTTTGAAATCGATACCCATTTCGAAGAAAACAATAATGTTTTAGTAGCAGGCGAAGAAACTAAATTAATTGTAAATGTTACAGTTAAAAAAGATGCCGAATATGTTATGATAAACATACCAATACCTGGAGGTTGCTCTTATGCTAGTAAAACGAATAATTTCAGAAGTGAATCTCACAGGGAATACTTTAAAAATAAGACCACTATATTTTTGGAAGACCTACCAAGAGGAGAGCACACTTATGAAATAAATTTAACACCGCGTTATTCTGGCGCTTACACTTTGAACCCTGCAAAGATTGAATTGATGTATTTCCCGACATTTGATGCAAACAATGAAATCAAAAAAGTTATGATTAAAAATTGAGGAAGAAGATTCAGTTGCTTATTTTTTTATTAAATGATTAATCCATCGTAACTTCAACCATCAAATTACAGTAAACATCTAGCATGAAAAATATATACTTTTCCATCATAGCATTATTCTTGGCTACAACAGTTTTGGCACAGGATGAAATTCCACCAAGGCCGAATCCTCCGAAATTGGTGAATGATTTAACCCAAACTTTAAGCAAGGGTGAGCAACAGCAATTAGAGCGAAAACTAGTAGCTTATAATGACAGCACTTCAACTCAGGTTGTGATTTTAATTGTTCCCACTTATGGTCAATATGATCCTAATCAGTTTGGTGTTGAGGTTTTTGATAAATGGAAAATTGGTCAGGCTGATAAAGACAACGGTTTGTTGATTACTGTTGCTATGAATGATCGAAAAATGTTTATTAATACCGGCTATGGCTTGGAAAGTGTGGTGCCTGATGGAGCAGCAAGTACCATCGTTAATGAATATATGAAACCTGCTTTCCGAAATGACAATTATTATAAAGGTTTGGATGATGCCACTACCATCATTTTTGATTTAGCAGCTGGGAAATACACAGCTGATAAAATAGCTAGCAATGATGCAGGAAAGGGAATTGGCTTGGGTGCATTCTTAATATTTTTCTTCATCATCATTACCATCATTTCTAGAATTAGAAGAGTTAGAAATCACCATATGGGTGGTGGAAGTTTAGATATGATTACTTTGATGATGCTACTAGGAAGTAGTGGCAGAAGCCATGGAGGTTCTTTCGGTGATTTCAATTCAGGTGGAGGTAGCTTCGGAGGTGGTGGTTTTGGTGGCTTTGGTGGCGGTATGACTGGAGGCGGTGGTGCTGGTGGAAGCTGGTAAACCCACTACTCAAAACCCTTTTACTTTTACACTGTTGTAGAAATTTAACACAACATTTTTAATGACCCGCATACATAAATTTTTAATTGTTTTTATCTGCTTATTAAACATTGTAAGCTTTAGCAATGCACAAGAAATTAAAAAAGACTCTATACTTGAAGTCGTAACTGTGACCGGCTTTAGCAAAGGTGAGCAAATCAATAAACAATCTGCACCTATAGCCTATTTGAGCCCAAAGGAATTGGATAATTTCTCGCCCAATGATCCTGTAATGGCTTGGAATACTTTGCCTGGAGTTAATTTAGAACAAAGAGCTATTGCTAGCTACAGGGTTAGCATTAGAGGGAGTTCTATTCGTTCTCCTTTTGGCGTTCGCGATGTAAAAGTATACTGGAATGGCTTGCCCTTCACCGAAGCAAATGGCTCTACAGCCCTGAATTTACTTAGTAACACCCAAATGCAGGAATTGGAAGTAGTCAAAGGTCCGGCAGGTAGTTTGTTTGGTGCAGGACTGGGAGGCGTTATGCAAATCAACAATTTTCCTTCTCAACAAGAAAGTCCATTGCAAATACAATTATCAGGTGGAAGTTTTAATCAATTGAATGCTGGTGTAAAAGGACAGATTGAATCTGGAAAATGGACTACTTTTTATGCGGTGGACCACCAACAAAATGATGGTTATAGAGATCATAATGCATTAGACCGACAGAATTACCAACTTTCTTCTCGCTACCAAATTAATGAAAATCACCAGCTAGATTTACATGTTTTGTACAATGATTTATTCTATGAAATCCCTGGAGGATTAACTGCTGAGCAGTTTGCCGAAGACCCAACTCAAGCTCGTGCAGGAAGTGCTCCTCAAAATTCGTCCATTGACCAAAGAACCGTTTTCTATGGAATAGGCTATACTAGTTTTTTTGGTGAAAACTTGAGTCAAAGCACTCATATTGCAGGTACTTATACTTGGTTTCAGAATCCATTTATTTTGGATTATAAAGAGGACCAAAATAGAGAAGTTGCATTGCGCCACCAATGGACATATGATATGAACTTACAGAATATAGATTGGCAATGGGATGCTGGATTGGAATGGCAATATGCCGATAATTCAGCTAATAATTATGGAAATGTTAATGGTCAAAAAGATACTATCCGTTTTGTAGATGATTTAAATATAGATAGAAAATTATTTTTCCTCCAAACTCAATTAGGATATCAAAAATGGGAGTTGACACTGGGCTTAAGCAGTAATTTGCTCGAATACCAAGTGAATAGAAGGGTCAATGCATTTGCAGAACCCTTTGAGTTCAACAGAAATTTCGACAATGAGCTGATTCCGAGAATTGCTTTAAAACATCAGTGGAACTCACAAAACATGACCTTTGCTTCATTAAGCGAAGGCTTTTCTAGTCCGACTTTAGATGAAATTCGCACCAATGAAGGCAGTATAAACAGAAACCTACAAGCCGAAAAAGGCAGGACTTATGAATTAGGACATAAATATTATGGTAAAAGAGTGCAATTGGATGCCACTTTTTTCTACTCTTCATTAAGGGAAACCATTACCACTTATACCAATGAGGATGGAGTGGTGCTATTTCAAAATGCAGGAGCCACCAATCAGTTAGGAACAGAATGGGGCTTGAATGTTAATTGGTATGATAATCAAGCAGGTGTCCTCAATCAAATAAATAGCAGAACGAGTTATAATTTCTATCAATTTACTTTTGACGATTACCAAAAACGAGAAGAGGATTATTCTGGAAATCTGCTCACTGGAGTTCCGCAGCATACCTTTAATCAAACACTGAATTTTGCAATGGCAAAAACACTGAATTTAAATCTTCATTACCGTTTCGTAAGTGAAACACCTTTGACAGATGACAATGAAATTTTTGCCGACTCTTACCATCTTTTAAATGCTAATATTGATTTTAAAATACCAGGCTCATTGAAATTAAATCTTTTTGGAGGTATGGAGAATATTTTTAATACCACTTACAGTCTAGGTAATGACTTAAATGCTTTTGGTGGTAGATTTTATCAGCCAGCTCCAGGGCGGAATTTCTATTTAGGGGCTAAATGGAGTTTGTAAATTGATTATTTACTCAGCTCTTTGCTCCTGGTCGATGGCTCACCGACCGGAAGAAGAAATGAAGCTACTTAATTGAGTTGGTCAGTGGCACACCGACCATGTTGACATTGTGCTTTAAGCTAGCCTAATTATTTGCTGAGCTCCCACAATTTTAACACCGTTTTCCAATTTCTTGTAGTCGCTTTTACTTTCAGTTTCTTTTCAAAGAAGTCATTGGTTAATTTAGACTTATGGTAACTGTCTTCACAATAAATAAATGCGTTTCGTCCTATGATTTCAAATTGATCGGGCGTATAATCGAAAGATTCAGCAACCTCTTGTTTATCTTTATCCGGAACTTCATTTAGGAAAGTGAGATGTAGCTTATTGATATCGGTATCTGCTTTATAAAAAGGGTTATTTGCTACTGCATTTTCTATTTCTTTTGCATATAAGACTATCACAGGAACTTCAAAGTTAAATTTTTTCTCAATAGCGTTTTCAATATTTTTCGCTATTTCCTTATTCTCAATTTTTTCATCTTTCTCGAAAATAAGATTTCCACTTTGGATGTAGGTTCGGATGTTCTGGTAGCCTAAAGCTGACATCAGCTCTTTTAAATCCGCCATTAGGATTTTTCTTTTCCCACCAACATTTATTCCTCGTAGAATTGCAATTTTAGTATTCATCTTTCAGACCTGAATTAAATGATAATCATAAATATATTAAAACTTAGCTCATGATGGAAGCTCATTAAATGGTAGCAGAAATTTCAAAAAGTGGAATAAAATGAATTCAAAATCAGATAGAATTCCAAAAAGCTATTTCTCTCCTATAAATTCAGTTAAATTTGCCTTACAATTATCATGAGATATTTTTTCACCATATCATATAAAGGGACAAATTACCACGGTTGGCAGAGGCAACCAAACGCAATGGGCGTTCAGCAAAAGGTAGAAGAAGTATTCTCTACTATTTTAAATCAAAAAGCAGAAATTGTTGGAAGTGGGAGAACAGATAGTGGTGTTCATGCTACTGCTCAAATTTTTCATTTTGATTTAGCAGAAGAAATGGAGCCTGAGCAATTATTATATAAAGCCAACAAAATGCTTCCCCATGACGTAGCTTTAAAGCATGTTAGAAAAGTAATGGATGAGGCTCATGCTCGTTTTGATGCTAAGAAAAGAGCGTATCAATATCATATTGTAAAAGAGAAAAATCCCTTTTTTGTAGATCAAGCCTATTTTTTTACTCAGGAATTATCTATTGAGAAAATGAATTTGGCTTCTGAAAAGCTTTTGAAATATCAAGACTTTGAAAGCTTTAGTAAAGTGAAAACTGATGTTTATACATTTAACTGTGATATATTTGAAGCCTTTTGGAAACAAGAACAGGAGTCTTTGGTTTTCCACATTAAGGCCAATAGGTTTTTGCGTGGAATGGTTCGAGCAATAGTGGGAACTTTATTGGATGTTGGCCAGAATAAAATCACCGTGGAAGATTTTGAATATATTATTAAGGCTAAAAACAGAAAATCAGCGGGTAGAGCAGTACCAGCTCACGGACTTTACTTAACCGAGGTTCAATATCCTGATGAAATTTATTTATAATAGCATAAAGTGAAAAAAGACAACATAAAAAGTGGAAATATCATAGATACAAGCGTGCTAAAGCGATTGTATAAATTTGTGAAGCCTTATCAAGGTCGTTTCTATTTCTTAGTGTTTTTAACTGTGGCTTTGGCTGTTCTAGCTCCAACAAGACCATTCGTTATTCAAAAAGCAATTGATAATCCCGTTGCTAATGGAGATTTTCAAGGCCTAATTAATATGACCTTGATATTAGTAGGCTTATTAGTTATGCAATCCATAGTTCAGTATGGTCATACCTATTTATCAGGTTGGTTAGGTCAATTCATTATTCGTGATATTCGATTAAAGCTTTACCGCCATCTGCTCAGCCTGAGATTAAAATTTTTCGATAAAACTCCCATAGGCCGTTTAGTTACCAGAAATGTATCGGATGTAGAAACCTTATCAGACGTTTTTAGTCAAGGCTTAGCAGCCATGATAGGTGATATTTTACAGATTTTATTCATTCTGGGAATGATGTTTGCCATGAGCTGGAAGCTTACTTTAGTTTCATTAGCTACTTTGCCACTGCTTTTTTTAAGTACCTATATTTTCAAAGAAAAAGTAAAAGTTGCTTTTAATGAGGTTAGAAATGCCGTTTCAAATTTAAATTCATTTGTTCAAGAACATGTAACGGGTATGTCTATCGTACAAATCTTTACAGCGGAAAAAAGAGAATACGAGGAGTTTAAAAAAATCAATAATGAGCATAAAAAATCGAATATACGATCTGTCTTATATTATTCCATTTATTTTCCTGTAGCAGAAGTAATTCAAGCAACGGGAATTGGGTTATTAGTTTGGTACGGAGCTAAAAGTGTAGTAAACGAGGTAGAAACAGGTATTACATTAGGGATGTTGATTGCCTTTATTTTATACATTCAAATGTTTTTTAGGCCTATAAGGCTGATAGCTGATCGTTTCAATACGCTACAAATGGGAATTGTAAGTTCATCAAGAATATTGAATCTGTTGGATAATGATGAGCATATTCCAAATAATGGAAGTTATAAGCCCGAAAAAGTAAAGGGAAATATTAATTTTCAAAATGTAGAGTTTTCTTATAATGAGGAAGAGATTGTGCTCAAAAACATCTCATTTGATGTGAAAGAAGGTCAATCTGTAGCTTTAGTTGGAGCAACAGGAGCGGGAAAATCATCTATTATTAATCTTTTGAGCAGATTTTATGATATTCAGAAGGGTAAAATATCCCTTGATGACCGAGATCTACAAGATTATGATCTATTTGCATTACGTCAAAATATAGGCGTAGTATTGCAGGATGTATTTCTTTTTTCAGATACCATTCTTTACAACATCACATTAGGTAATCCTAATATTAGTTTACAGCAAGTAAAAGCTGCAGCAGAATTAGTTGGAGCTAAAAAATTTATTGAGCGATTGCCTGGCGGATATGAATATAATGTAATGGAGAGAGGGGCAACACTTTCAGTAGGGCAGCGGCAATTAATTTCTTTTGTTCGAGCCATGGTTTACAATCCTAAAATCATTGTATTGGATGAGGCAACATCCTCTGTTGATACCGAAACAGAAGAATTGATTCAAAATGCAATCGAAAAAATGATGAAGGGCAGAACAAGTATAGTGATTGCCCATAGACTATCCACCATTCAAAAGGCTGATAAAATTATAGTATTAGATAAAGGTGAAATTAAAGAAATCGGCACTCACCAAGAGTTATTAGAAAGAGGAGGTTTTTACCATCAACTTCACAATATGCAATACAAAGAAATGGCTTCTTAATCTATTTCTTTGTTTTATCTAAATCTTCAAAATAATCTCTTTCTCTATAAGGGTGTTTTATCCCAAAGGCGGTAATTAATATAGTTTCAAAGGCTGGTCCAAGCCAAATAAGCAAAAGACCTGTAAAACCTAAAATTATAGATTCATTATAAAGTGCATCCATATTTTGAATCCAAAACAGGGCATGTAAAATGCTAGTAATAATTCTCAAGCCTAGCGTCCATTTTTTTCTCCAAGTAATAACAATGAGTGTATTTTGTAAGAGAATGAGTAATCCAAATACTAAAACATAATCATTAAAAAACCAATCCAGAAAAAGATTCTCAAAAACAGTTCTTTTCGACTCTTCATCAAAAAAGGGTTCAAACAAAAAAAGTAATTGATAAGCTCCATAAAACAATAAGATCTGAGCTAAACTGATGGCAAGTCCTACAATAATTCTTTTTTTGAGCATATATTTAAGTAATTAAAGTCAAAAGATACGAAAAGGCCGGAATATGACAAAGAAAAGCGTAAGCCTCTCTTCTAAAATTCTACTTATAACATACACAAAATAAATAACGTTGAAGTGAGTATGAAGACGAGAGATAAGGATAAATATAAACAAGAATCAAAACCTACTCCACGAAAAAAAATTCTGAAGGACTCAAAAGATAAAGAGAATCAAGAAGAGCAAGAAGAAAGAAACGGTATAATACCTGAAGATATGGATTTTAAGAAATTCTTAGGTTGTGGAGGCTGATAGCTGAATATGAAGTAAAATAAAAAAGGCTTTTTCAAATGAATGAAAAAGCCTTCTAATTTATTAAACGAATATCAATTATTTATTTCCACCTGCTCTGATCATGGCACAACGGAAACCGATAGTAGCAGTTGCAGAATCTTGCTCGATAAATCTTCTAGTTCCAGGAGACAACCAATAAGCAACATCTGCCCAAGACCCACCTTTATAAACTCTAATATTATCATTTATTAGTGAGTTGATCGTATTTGGATCGTTTGCACCATTATCATAATCTCTTTGAGGATCTAAACTTCCATCTCTTCTTACTGGGTTTAGGTCTTCAAAATCTTGGAAAGAAAGTGGACGATATAAATCCCAAACCCACTCATTAACGTTTCCGGCCATATTATAAAGACCATAATCGTTTGGAGGATAATTGTAAATATAATCTGTTACGAAAGCACCGTCATTTAATTTTCCAGCTATACCACCGTAGTCACCACGACCCCTTTTAAAGTTGGCTAAGAAATAACCCATTTCTTTTCCGTATGGATTTCTTAATGAGTGACCATCCCATGGATAAATTCTTTTATAAAGCTGAACTTCGTCCACCCACTGAGTACCAATAAGTGCTGTTGCAGCATATTCCCATTCAGCTTCTGTTGGTAAACGATAATCAGGTAAAACAACCCCTGTTTCCAATGGAATTCTACCACCAGATTCTGCAGGAACTTCAATACCAGCTTCTTCAGCCAATTTATAATTTACCATTACGGATCTCCACTTTGCATATTCAGTGGCTTGTTCCCAACTAACCCCAACAACTGGGTGATATCTAAAGCCCGGGTATCTTAAATAGTGATCAACATAAGGATCATTGTAAGCTAATTTTTTAGCCCATACAGTAGTATCTGGCAAACTTGATTCATAATAATCTCTTGAGGAGTCCAACTTGATATAATGTAGGAACTCTAACCAGTGGATGTTAGCCACTTCTGTTTCATCCATGTAGAATGAAGAAACTGTAACAGTTCTCTCAATGTTATCTCTTGTATGAAGGATGTCTTCTTCAAATGAACCTAAAACTGTTCTACCACCTTCAATATAAACTAAGTTAGGACCGTCTGGCTGACCGCGAAACTCAGCCACCTGAAAGCCTTCTTCGCTATTATATTCTAAACCAGTAGTCGTACTCAATACTCCCGGACCTTTGGCGGTCGGGTTGCCACTGCCGCAAGCAAACAATAATGCTATCGCTACTGCCAACATGGCGTGTTGGATTCTAAACACAAACTTTCTCATATCCTGTTATTGTATTCGTTTAATAAACACTGTTTAATCACTTACATATCAATGCAATATATAAATAATTGGTAAATATAACTTTACCAAACACTAAATTCAACTATTAAAATGAAATTTTAAAGTATTTTAATACAAATTCGACCAATATGTAATAATTTTAAATCAGTTACACTAAAACGTCTGTCGGATTTGCTTTATTGCTTCACTCATCTGCCCACACTTTAGTCCCTTCCGTGCAATTTGTACAAATATCGATTTCACTTCTCGATTTTAAAAGCTTATTTCTAAAATCCTGATAAGCCTTTCCATTCCAGATGGAAGTAAAGCTTTCTTGATTTAGATTCCCAAACTGATGGCTGGCATCTTTATCGAAACAGCATGGCACTACTCTTCCATCCCAGGTGACTACACAGCTATGCCACATCTTCCAACATTGGTTTAGTAATTTATTTTTGATAGCATAAAGACCATTTTGCATGATTTTATAGCGGCTATATTTTGGATTTTCTGGTATGAGTGGAGAGCCATTTTTATAATCATAGATTTGAGCAGTTTTTAACTTTACCTCATCTACTCCTAATTCTTCCGCTAGCTGATAAATTTCTGGAATATCTTGCTCGTTAGGTTTCACCACCAAAAACTGAAAAATTATATGAGGAGTATTAGATTTCAATTCTTTTTTCCATTTTACAACGTTACGAGTGCCCTCTAAAACCTTTTCCAATTTGCCCCCAATTCTATAGGATTCATAAGTTTCCTGAGTTGCACCATCAATTGATATAATCAATCTATCTAAACCACTTTCCACTGTTTTCTTGGCAGTATCTTCATCCAAAAAATGTGCATTAGTAGAGGTAGCGGTATAAATATTATGCTTAGAAGCAATCTTGACTAAATCCAGAAAGTTTTTATTAACATATGGCTCTCCTTGAAAATAAAACAGCATGTATATTAAATGCTCCTTCAATTGTAAGAGCATATTTTCAAAAGTTTCTGCTTTTAACATCCCTACAGGACGGGAAAATGAACGCAAACCGCTAGGGCATTCTGGGCATCGTAAGTTGCATGAGGTTGTAGGCTCTATAGCAATAGAAATTGGCTTGCCTTTATGTTTAGAAATTCCTGTATTTTTAGATTGATGATAGCTCCACCACAATGAAAAGGTATTCATTGTTTTTTTAAATGTTAACTTTTTCAGTAGATTAAGGCTATCTTTAAAATGCATATTTTATTTATGATGCTCAATGCAAAAACGAACTTAATAAATCCCCATGAACTTTAAAGCAATCCTTCGATTAATTCCCTGGATAATTGTATTAGTCCTTTTGGTTTTTCTATGGCTGAAAAGATTAGGAGAATTTACTACTCCAGAAAAAACACGATTTGAAAGCACCTTAGTGCTGCAAGAGATTGAAAAGCTGGGTAAACTTGAACTGGTAAAGTACAATTACAAAGAAGTAGTTGAAATGGAAAATGTTGCTAAACGCTACCTCGATTTAGGATATTTTTATATTCCGGGAGGTCAGGATCAAAAAGCCATTTTAATAGCTCAAGGAGAGGCAGTTGCTTGTATTGATTTACAAAAAATTAAAAAAGAAGATATTGAGTTAAAGCAGGATACTTTGATTATAAATTTACCACAGCCAGAAATTTGCTATTATAAAGTGAATTTGGAAAACAGTAAATTTTATGATTTGAAAACGAGCTCAGACAATAAAAAAGCAGCGGATTTTGTGGATGAAGTTTATGCAAAAGCTGAAGCACAAATTAAAGAAGCGGCCCTTCAGTCTGGAATTTTAGCAGACGCAAAAAGTATGAGTAGTAGTGTTTTAAAACCCTTTTTAGAAAATATTACCGGAGTAACTGTTATTCTTAATTTTTCCGAAAAACCAGAGACTATTCGCTTTGAGCTTGATTAATATTTTCAAGCATAAACCCTCTCAATCGCCTTACAAAAAGCATTTACTTCCTCTATTGTACCGGTGCTAATTCTAGCCCAATCGTACATTGGTGGAAATGGTCGGCCAATTGCAACACCTTCATTCATCATTTTTGCGCTTAGGTCACTGATATGTTTATTAGATTGAAAGAATACAAAATTGGTATGAGATTCCATATACGAGAGCTTAAGTGAATCAAGGGTTTTATAAATTAAGGATTTTGCTTCCTGATTTTTACTGATACTAAATTTATAAAACTCATCATCTTTTAGGGCTTCATTAGCCGCAGCGATTGCCAATACATTAGTCATGGCCATAACATTTCGCTTTAGTCTCTCTGCAATGTCTGGTCTGGCTATTAAATATCCAATTCTAATTCCAGCCAATCCATATACCTTGGAGAATGTTTTAGAAACAATTACATTTTTCCCTTCTTTAACAAGTTCAACCATAGAAGGGTATTCCGGGTCAGTTATATAATCGTAATAAGCCTCATCACTAAAAATAACAGCTTTATCTTCAAGTGAATTGCAAAAATCTTTAAGCTTATTTTTATCCAGCAGTGTTCCAGTAGGATTATTAGGGTTACATATGAAAATTAATCTGGTCTTACTAGTTACTCTGTCTGCCATTGCTTCCAAATCGTGTTCTAACTTATCATCAACAGGAACACGATGAACATAGGCACCAAAGTTTTCAGAATAATTTAACATTGCCTGAAAGGTAGGGTCTGCAGCAATTATTTCTCCGCCACCTAAGCCGTAGGTTAACCCACTTGCTTTTAGTCCTTCCGTTGAACCACCGGTTACCACTACACAATTTTCCGGAACAGCTTCTTTTTCGGCTATATTCTTTACTAATTCCTTAAGATAAGCAAAAGGATATCGACAGGTGTGGTCAAACGATTTCGTAATGGCTTCTCTAACTTTTTGTGAAGGGCCATATGGGTTTTCATTTGAAGTTAAACTAACAAGTTTAGATTTTGGAAGGTAAACGGAATTCGTAGTGTTCTTTGAGATTAATTCTGTGGGGTTGATAAAGGCCATAGTACTGGCTAGCCCTATGGATTTGAGCCACTGTCTTCTGTCAATATTTTTCATTACATATAGAATTAGTTATTCTAAATATAGTAAAAAATCTAAATAATTGACATTGAGAGAGATATATAAGTTTTCTTTTTGAGAGAAGGAAAGCTCTCTAAAAGAAAACTTTTGATTGGTTACCTCTCCAAAAACTCACCTAGTAACGATCCACCTTCTTTTCTGGAATTTTTACTGTAAGGTGCTATTGCCTGAATCAATTTTCTAATAGGCATTGATTGGAGCCAAACTTTTCCTGTTCCTCTTAAAGTAGCTAAGAATATTCCCTCCCCACCAAATAGCATTGATTTAATACCTCCGCTAGTTTGTATGTCAAAATCTAATGATGATTCATAAGCTACCACACAGCCAGTATCTACTTTTAAAGTTTCATTATTTAATTGTTTTTCAATGACCGTTCCTCCAGCATGAACAAAAGCTAAGCCATTGCCAGATAGTTTTTGTAAAATAAAACCTTCCCCACCTAATAAGCCTGAGCCAATTTTTCTATTTAATGTGATCGAAACTTTAGTGCCCATTGCAGCGCATAAAAAGCCATCTTTTTGCACGATTATCTCATTATTATAATGGTTTTTCAAATCTAGTGCGATGACAGTACCTGGATAAGGCCCAGCAAAAGCTACATGTGCTTTTCCTTGTCCCTGATGGGTGAAATGGGTCATAAATAGGGATTCACCAGTGAATATTCTACTTCCTGCAGACATTAATTTGCCTAAAAAGCCTTCATTGGGATTGGAGCCATCGCCCATTTTAGTTTCAAATAATATGGATTCGTCCATATAAACCATTGCGCCTGCTTCGGCTATTACGGTTTCTTGTGGATCTAATTCAATCTCAACTAATTGAACGCCATCTCCTAAAATTTTATAATCTACCTCGTGTGATTGTGCATGCATAATTTTAAAGTTTATGAAGCTAAAGTAATAAATTATTCATAAACTAATTCCATTTGCACTCTTCTGTTTTTGGCTCTTCCGTCTTTAGTTTCATTGCTGGAAAGTGGTTCGCTTTCTCCTTTTGCTATCAATTTAATTTTTCTTTTAGGAACCCCATTCTTGTATAAAATAATCCCAATCATTTTTGCCCGTTCATATGAAAGTTTTGTATTATATTCTTCTGTTCCAATATCATCGGTATGTCCTGTCAATTTTACTTTTACCCTCTCATTTTGCTTTAATATCTCAGTCATATCTCTAATATATTCTTCGTCTTCTTTGCTGAGATTGACATCATCAAATTCAAAATGGAAGTTATAGGATAAATTTTCCAGTTCATGTGGAAGATATGTAATAATACCTGCGGATGTTTTTACTTCTATAATTTCTGTTTCCTCCTCATTGCTCGGTTCGTTTTCGGTAGGCTCTTCTATTTTTTCATCTAAATTTTTGATTGATTCCTGTTCTTCAACATCATCATTTTCTTCTTCTGTGCGGTCAGAATTGAATTTAAAATTACTTTTCCGCTTTGGTCTTTTTAGTCGTTTGATGGCTAACATTATCTCAAAAGTCCCATGATTGCTAATATTATTTTTTAGGATATTCATATCAAAACTGCCGCCTAAAGCGAAATTTTCAGATTCATAAACCGCCCCCATCATTATATTATTTGCAGAGGAATATCTTATCATAGTTTTGATAGATTCCGTTCGCATATTACCAATAGCGTAAGTAAATGAAGGACCGGATACAAGTTCTGTTACAGGGCCGGCATGTCGGATAAATAAATCTTGTTTGATGTGCCACTGATAATTTTCCATTATTGTAGCGGAAGCAGTTAGCATTGATAAAAATGGTAGTTTATTAACATTGCTTTCATAGAATGAATCTTCAGCTCGATTTAAATTATGTAATGCGTAACCAGCAGAGAATAGAGTTTTGCCATATCTATCAACTTTTTGCCACAAAAGTCCAAATGCAAATGAAAAATAATTTTTGTTTATAACCCCTTGACTTTCTCCACTTGGCAAACTTGGATCAAAACCTAAATACTCTATATATTGACTGCCTGTCGTTAATTGTTCTGTATTTAATGATTTACTCTGAAAACTTGTGTTCAAACCTATAGAGAATTCAGAGTATTTTTTAATTGGGACATTAATAGCATAAGAAGTGCTAATTTGATTAAATGTGTAAATTTCATTTCCATTGCTCTGATCATTCATTAAGGAAAGTGAAAGGCCGGACCATCTTCTATTTTCATTAAAAAAAGGTTGATTAAATTCCGCATAGGAAGTCATGAAGTTTATATTATCATAAGCGGATTGATTTCTGAATAAAAAAGTACCGCTTTGGTAATTATTGGAAGAGGCAAAAGCAGGATTGACCCTGTTGGGCGTATAATTATACAAAGCGTGCATAAAATTTTGCCCAAATAGGTTTCCTGCTATTATACCTAAACATAAGGTGAAAAATGCTCTCTTCATGATGGATTATTTACTCAGTAAGACCTTTCCTTTTTGCTTTCCATTGAGTTGAATGGCTTCCCCATCATTATATTTTCCTC
>Ga0098059_1000185_pt1 | contig 49033 bp, 50 predicted proteins | sample 20_taG_FD_92580 | JGI IMG/M metagenome (GOLD analysis project Ga0098059, IMG submission 92580) | Marine viral communities from the Subarctic Pacific Ocean - 20_ETSP_OMZ_AT15318 metaG | ecosystem: Environmental > Aquatic > Marine > Oceanic | place: Subarctic Pacific Ocean | collected 2015-01-19
CAAGCATACCGACCAACAAAAAATAAACGCGTCAAGTACTCATTAATACCATGGAGTCACACATGAAAATAATTCCACAGATCCTTGCCCTGTTGGCACTGGCTTCCCTGCAGGTACACGCCGATTCAAACACTGAACCGGTCTCCCAGGAATCTTCCAAAGAAGCCAAGATTGATTGGCAGTCTCCCGAAGAAATCACCACACTGATTGAATACAAGATGGATCCGGTGAACGGTGAAATCACCTACGGACCGAACTTTGCCCTCTCGGAAAAAAAGCTGTCCGAAAATTTTTCCGAGATCTATCTGGTGCGCGCTGTAGACCTTGAAGGTGAAGACCAGTACGTTCTCTACGTCACAGCTCAGTACAATGATGAAGGCTGGCGTTCCTACAGCAAGGCAACCACCAAGGATGGCGAGCTTCGCCTGGTACCCATGTCGAAAGATGAAAATGTCTGCGAGGCAGCCAATTGCCGCTACGAAGAGCGAATCGCCCTGCCCATCTCATTTATCAATTTCTTTGACAGCGCCAATATGGGAATGGATCTCACGATCACAGGCAATCGCACTTACCAGATCAAACTGCCCAGCAGCTACTTTAAGGCAATCCTGAATGCCGCGCCCGATGACGAGGTCTATGAAAACCTTCCGAAAGGCCAGAAAATCTGATGTAACATTGTTCAAATACCATAAAAAAGGGGCATTCAGCCCCTTTTTTATGGTCACCACTCTTTCAATAGACCTACCTGCTTCCCCAGATTTTCACCACGGCCCCATCGCTGCCCAGCAGGGCAACCACAAGACAAACAGTGCCAGCAACCAAAAAGCCTATTACAGGAATCAGCCCACCCATGACTGCTGCTGCAATCACAAAATAGAGGGATATGCCGGTCAGCACCAAAAAAAGAATGCCCACAAAAAGCAGGATTTTTCGATTCAGGGGACGATAGCCCTGCGCAGGCGCATTGCGCTCGAAAACACGCAGGATAGGCCAGAAGATTTTGCGAAATACCGTTTTCATAAAAACAACCTGTTCAGAGTGTGATAACAACTTTTCAGTTTTGGCTGACCACTGCCGTTCGTTAATAAAGCCACGTGGTGCCACTGTCTAACCGTACAGCACCGCTCACAAAACTTGCCCCTTCACGGGTAAATTTCAGGGCAGCGGCTTCCCCCAACCCGGAAATTGCACCAGCAACAATCACGCCTTTTCCAACAAAAGTCCCCATCAATATTCTTCCCTGTGTTTTCACATCATCGGGGCATATTTGTCCGATTATGCCCTTTTGATTTAGTCTACCCGCCGGCAAAGACAATTGGCAGCGCTGTTTACCTGACATTCAGGTCCGTTAAACATGAACAGTGCCAATTGTCTGTTCTATACTGGCATCATGAAACTTTTGTCATGTTGCACGAGTTACCTCCCTCGCAGTTGTCTGCTGATATGCCTTTTGCTCTTCTCTGCGGTTCTCCGAGCAGAAATATGGGTGATTGATATCGAAGGAGCCATAGGGCCAGCAACCGCTGACCATATGGAACGGTCTATAGATAAAGCCATCACAGCGGAGGCCGGCATGATCGTACTGCGTATTGATACGCCGGGCGGCCTGGATATGGCCATGCGGGAGATGATCAAGGTCATCCTGGCTTCTCCTCTGCCAGTCATTGGTTATGTGTCTCCCAGTGGAGCAAGGGCCGCCAGTGCTGGCACCTACCTGTTGTACGCCACACATATGGCAGCCATGGCACCCGGCACCAATCTCGGGGCAGCAACGCCAGTTCAGCTGGGCGGTGGATCACCGGGGTTGCCGAGCATGCCGGGTAACGATGATGCCAAAGATGGCAAATCCGAGGGAGACAGCAAGGAAAATACAGGAGCTGCCCCGGCAGGCGATGCCATGGAGCGAAAGGTGGTGAATGATGCCGTGGCCTATATCCGCAGTCTGGCACAACTCAGAAGCCGCAACGGTGACTGGGCGGAACGCGCAGTGCGTGAAGGGGTCAGTCTCTCGGCAAACGATGCCCTTGAACAGGGCGTTATCGAGTTGGTTGCAGACTCCATGGAAAATCTGCTGACGCAACTGGATGGCCGTCAAGTGACGCTGGATAAAAAATCCGTGACGCTGTCCACTGCCGGGGAAACCGTCCACTACCAGTCAGTGGACTGGCGCAGCGAATTCCTGGCAGTTATCACCAATCCCAATATTGCCTATATCCTGCTCATGGTCGGCATCTATGGCCTGATTATTGAGTTCTACAACCCCGGTATTGGCCTGCCGGGTATTGTCGGAGCAGCCAGCCTGCTGATTGCCATGTATGCCCTGCAAATGCTACCAATCAGCTATGCGGGGATGGGCTTGATCCTGCTGGGCATCGCCCTGCTGACAGCAGAGGCCTTTGCCCCCAGTTTCGGTCTCATGGGAATCAGTGGGGCGATCACCTTTTTGACCGGATCGATCATGTTGATGGACACCAACTTACCCGCCTACCAGATTGCCCTACCGATGATCATTGCATTGACAGTCTTCAGTATCGGCCTGTTAGTGTTTTCCCTGAGCATGTTGGTTAAGGCGCGACATCGCAAAGTCGTCACAGGCACGGAGCATCTGATCGGAAGCATGGCAACGGTGGGACGGGTCGATGGTGTAAATGCCTGGGTCTGGCTCGAGGGAGAACTTTGGCATGCCCGGTCAGAATCACCCCTGCAATTGAATGAACAGGTAAGGGTAACGGCTATTGACGGGCTGACCGCTGTGGTCAGCAAACCCACTGAAGGAGAATAATGATGTTCGAGATGCAAACATTTTTCGGGATACTGCTGGTATTGGTGGTCGTATTACTGGCCTCCATGTTCCGTATTTTGCGGGAATATGAACGCGGCGTGGTGTTTATGTTGGGCCGTTTCTACAAGGTGAAGGGCCCCGGTCTGATCATCATCATCCCCGTGCTGCAACAGATGGTACGGGTGGATTTGCGTACCCTGGTGATGGATGTACCCACTCAGGATGTCATATCCAGGGACAATGTCTCCGTTCAGGTCAATGCGGTCATATATTTCCGGGTCATGGACCCCGAACGCGCCATTATCCAGGTAGAAAATTACCTCGAAGCCACCAGTCAACTGTCACAGACAACGCTTCGTTCAGTACTGGGGCAACACGAGCTCGATGACATGCTGGCCGAGCGCGATCGCCTCAATGCCGATGTGCAGGCCATTCTCGATAAACAGACCGAGGCCTGGGGTGTCAAAGTGGCCAATGTGGAAATCAAGCATGTGGATCTGAACGAATCCATGATCCGCGCCATCGCCAAACAGGCAGAAGCAGAAAGGGAGCGTCGCGCGAAAGTCATTCACGCCATGGGTGAAGCCGAAGCGGCGGAGAAACTGGCGGAGGCGTCAAAAATACTGGCCACAGAGGAATCGGCCATCCAATTGCGTTACCTGCAAACCCTGGTGGAAATTGCCGGCGACAAGAGTTCCACTATCGTGTTTCCACTGCCCGTCGACATCATGAAGAAATTTACATCCTGAGGTCAGCAACCAACAGACAGCCAGTCGGATATCTGGAACGATTTTGAGGCCTTCCTATAGCATTATGGGACGCTCGTTGTAATTCATGGCCGGATCGCTGTCCGGCCGGCAGAGAGAAACCACCGTGCCAGAGCAAGACGTCGACGTATTGATTATTGGGGCAGGACTGTCCGGTATCGGCATGGCCTGCCATCTCGCCCGGCAGTTACCGACCAGGCGCGTCATACTTCTGGAACGCCGCAATGCGATTGGCGGTACCTGGGATCTGTTTCGCTATCCCGGCGTGCGCTCTGACTCCGACATGTTCACCATGGGCTACGATTTTCAGCCATGGATGAAACCAGAAATCCTCGCCGATGGCTCACTGATCCGCGATTACATCAAGCGGACGGCCGAGCAATACGGCGTTGATCAACACATCCACTTTGGCCTGAAGGTCACCAATGCCGACTGGTCCAGTAGCCAAAACCAGTGGACGGTTTCGACAATCAATGCAACCAGCGGGGAAACCGCAACCTACCGCTGCCATTTCCTGATCAGTTGTGCCGGTTACTACAACTACGATGCTGGCCACTCACCGGAATTTCCCGGCATCGAGTCCTTCAAAGGACAGTGCATTCACCCCCAGTTCTGGCCAGAATCCCTGAATTATCGCGACAAAAAAGTGGTGGTTATCGGTAGCGGAGCTACTGCGGCCACTATCGTGCCGACAATGGCACCAGAGGTCGCCCAGATCACCCTGCTGCAACGATCACCGAGCTACTATCTCAGCACCCCCCGCTACGACAATCTGATCAGGCTGCTCGAAAAAATACTCCCCCAGCAGTGGCTCTACCGCACCCTGCGCTCTGCCAACATCTTACTGCAGCGCCTGCTGTACAAAAGCGCCATGCGTTGGCCAGAGAAAATGCGCAGGTATCTGCTGTGGAAGGTCAAAAAATCACTGGGTAACAGTGCTGACATGCGTCATTTCACCCCGGATTATCCACCCTGGCAGGAACGACTTTGCGTGGTGCCCGGCGGGGACCTTTTCAAAGCCATCAAATCCGGTAAAGCCCGGATAATTACCGACCAGATAGACCACTTTACCGAGCGGGGTATTCAGCTCAAATCCGGGCAAGGGCTGGATGCGGATATTGTGATTACCGCTACCGGTTTACAGTTACAGACCTTTGGTGGCATGTCCCTGACCATCGACAACAGAGTCATATCGGCAAACAGGCTGCTGAGCTATAAATCTGTTCTTTTGCAAAATATGCCCAATATGGCTTTTATCCTCGGCTATACCAACGCCTCATGGACACTCAAATCCGATATCGCATCCCGTTACATCTGCCGCCTGCTTCAATACATGGACAGCAACAACATCGCCACTGTGACACCCCGTGCACCCGACAACGAAGCAACTGAAGAGAATGTCATGAACGTATTGAGTTCGGGCTATATTCAACGGGGTATGGATCATCTCCCACGCCAGGGCAGACATGCTCCATGGCGAGTCTCACATAGCCTTGAAACTGACCGGACCATGCTGCTCAGCGAGCCGATTAACGACCAATTACTGGAGTTTACTGCCAGATGAATACAGCCCATCCCCACAAACCCGTTGAGGTAATTTGGCAATGAACCCGGTATTTGCCTTTCTGCTCGCGATCTTTGTCGTGGTCATTGTCTGGATCATTTTTGACCGGCTATTTCCCCGTCAGGCAGCGAGCGCGGGCCTGAAACTGGAACGCTGGCGTTCATGCCTCGACAGCAAAATAGCCACTATTCCGGGTGCCACCATGCCCTATCTGGAAGGAGGTTGCGGTGAGCCGCTGGTACTGATTCACGGCTTTGGCGGAGACAAGGACAATTTCACCCGTATCGCACGCTTTCTCACCCCTCATTATCACCTGATTATCCCGGATCTGCCGGGTTTTGGTGACGCCAGTCGCGACCCGGATGCCAGCTACCAGGCCACTGATCAGGCAAGGAGTCTATGTGAATTTCTGAATGTACTGGGTCTCAAGCGCGTTCATCTGGGGGGTAACTCCATGGGCGGCTTTATTGCGTGTCAATTTGCCGCCGAACAGCCCGAACGGGTTGCCAGCCTGTGGCTACTGAATGCTGCCGGCACCAAGCCGGCCTACGAGTCGAACCTGCTGAAACACTATCTCGCCACTGGCGAACTGCCCATGCTTTTGCACTCGGCTGCTGACTTCAAAAGGCTGATGCAGATGACGACACATAAACCGCCTTTCCTGCCCTACTCCATAAGAAGCACACTGGCCCGACGAAGCGTTGCAGATTTCGATTTACACAGTGAGATTATGCGGCAATTCACTGCGTCACCCATGCTGGAGACGCAGTTCAACGCAATCAACACGCCCGCATTGATTGTCTGGGGGGACGAAGACCAAGTCCTGCACCCGGCCGGAGCTACGGCACTTCAATCCCTGCTACCGGACAGTGAGGTTCAGCTAATGGCCGACATTGGCCACCTGCCCATGCTGGAAGCACCCCGTCGCACAGCCCGGGATTACATTCGCTATCGCAACCGATTCTAAGCCAGAAAAAAGTCAGACCAGAATGCATCGAAAATTGCGCTGCATCGTGGTTTGCTAGAGATGGATTTCTGCTTCCATAAAAGTGACGGCTGAACCCGTTAGCATCACCCTGTCACCACGCACCTCGCAGCGGATATCACCGCCACGGCGAGACAGCTGTTTCGCCGTCAGTGCGGACTTGCGAAACCTCTCGGCCCAGAAAGGTGCCAGTGCACAGTGTGCAGAGCCTGTCACCGGATCCTCCGGTATACCCAATTTGGGCGCAAAGAAACGGCTGACAAAATCAACGGTATCACCGGGCGCAGTGATGATAACACCGCGCAAACCCACCTTGCTGAGTAGCCCCTGGTCGGGTTTGACAGCACGAATCACTGCTTCGTTATCGAACACCGCCAGATAGTCATCAGCTGCCAACAACTGAACCGGTTTTTGTCCCAGAGCCCGGTAAAGCAAATCAGGTAGTTCACAGGGTTTTGGCACGCAGGCCGGAAAATCCATTTGCAACCGATCACCCGATCGCTCAACTGTCAGCTCACCACTGCGCGTGGCAAACCTGATCCGGTTTTGCCGGTAGTCACTGTGCACAAAAATCACGTGGGCTGCCGCCAATGTGGCATGACCACACAGCTCGACTTCAGCCAGCGGAGTAAACCAGCGCAGCAAAAAGCCATTGTGGGAAGGGACAAAAAAAGCCGTTTCGGAGAGGTTATTCTCCTCTGCAATGGCCTGCAGCAGGCTGTCGTCCAGCCATGAAGCCAGTGGCACTACCGCAGCGGGATTGCCGCCAAAAATTCGGTCGGTAAACGCATCGACCTGATATTGCTGAAGTTTCATGTCATAACACCAAAAGATCGCAGGTGCTCAGCCACTAGTCATCACAGACTGCCGGGCAGTGCTTGCCACCCTTGTTCGCAGGATTACAGGGACCGCCCTTTCCCGCATAGCAGGCACCACCCACACCTTTATAGGCCGGCCCACCGAGACCATCGTACCTGGCGCCACCGTAACCTTTGTAAGCTGGACCGCCCAATCCTTCATAGCGAGCACCACCTTTGCCGGTGTAACAGGGCCCTCCGATGCCGGCGTTAGCCGGCCCGCCAGGCCCAGCATAGGCGGGACCACCTTTTCCCGCATAGCAGGGTCCGCCCGGTTTTTTGGATCCTTCGCAATCGCAAATATCGTTGGCCAGCGCACTGTAAGGTGTAAATACTACAACGAGGAACAGAATGGCCCATTTCATCATGATGCTTCCCTGGTAGGTCATTGGCGATGTTGTCTTCGGCTGAACCAGAGCTTATCACTAAAGCCGCTGGCCGTTTACTCCCAACCGTTTAATCAGGCGGCTGAAATTACCACGATCCAGCCCCAACTCCCGCGCAGCCCGGGACTGATTACCATCACAGCAGTGCAATGTATCACTGACCAGGCGCCGCTGGAAATTCGCAGTGGCATCCCGCAAGCTCGGCGAGCTGACAGTATCAGAGGGTGTCAGTGCTAGATCGTCAGCGGGACTTGAGCAGGTTTCGGGTGCTGACAGATCCAGCACCTCCAGGCCAATACTGAGCAATTTACGCGAGCCTACCTCCTGTGGAAAACGCGCCCGCGCCCGCAGCACAGCCCGGCTGATCAGATGCTCCAGCTCCCGGACATTGCCCGGCCAGTCATAATGCAGCAGGGCTTCCCGCGCGCTGCTGTCCAGCCTTATACCCCGCAGGCCAAGACGACGCCGGTTCAGCTCGAGAAAGTGCCCGGCCAATACCAGCACATCGCGATGACGTTCGCGCAATGCCGGGACCTGGATGGGGTAAACGCCCAAACGGTGATACAGATCCGCGCGAAAATGACCGGTCGCCACCTCACGACTCAGATCGCGATTGGTGGCAGCAATAATTCTCACATCCACCCGGTGCACGGCATCGCTACCCGGACGCTGTATTTCGCCACTTTGCAGAGCACGCAAAAGCTTTGGCTGAACAGCCAGTGGCAACTCACCCACCTCATCAAGAAACAATGTACCGCCATGGGCCAGCTCAAACTTACCGGCACGGGCCTGCGATGCACCGGAAAAAGCTCCCTGGGTGTGGCCAAACAGCTCACTCTCCACCAGGTTTTCCGGGAGTGCAGCGCAATTCACATAGACCAGCGGAAAATCGGCACGCGCCGAACTGAGGTGAAGATGACGGGCCACCAACTCTTTGCCCACACCGGTTTCTCCGGTGATCAGCACCGCCAGATCCGATCGCGCGACCACATCGATATCCTGGTAAAGCAGTTTCATTGCTTTGCTGTCACCAATCAGCTGTGATTGCCCCTGATCGGCCACCACAGCCTGCGCCACAAGATGCTCCCGCTCGGCGCGAGCCTGTAGACCACCAATCAGATTGATAATCCTGATGGTCGCCTCAGTGAGACGAATGAACGTGCGCAATGCCAGCGTATCAATATCGTCGAATACGCCGGGCTGCAAAGCATCCAGGGTCAAAACTCCCCAAGGAATGTCATCGATGTAGAGCGACACACCGAGACAGTCATGCACATGCAAGCTGTCACTGGTGCCATCAATAAGCCCATCATAGGGATCGGACAACTCCGAATCCGCCAGAAACCGCACCGGCTCGCGACTCAATAAAATTTTCGCCAGCCTGGGCTGCTCATCCACCACAAAGGTACGCCCCATCGCATCGTCGCTGAGCCCCTTCACTGCCATGGGTTGCAGACTGGAGCCCTGCAGTTTCAGCAGAGCGGCAGCATCGCAGGGAAAAACCTGTTTCAGTGCCGTCAGCAAGCGGGAATAGCGCTGTTCCGGCGACATTTCCCGGCATAGATCCGCAAGGATCTCAAGCATGACCTCAGGCACATTGTGCGCTGTCATAAATACACCAATATTGTCTTTTTGACACCATTACAGATGATGTCATTTTAACACCATAAAAATTATTTTCATAATATTCATCGAGTTATATATTGGCATAATAAATGCCTTACCTCTTGTACCTGAGCAATTTTCCATATTTGAACAGCGCTCATACCAGAGAATGGAGTACGTTATGCTTTCACAACCGTCCAGAGACATTATTGATGCCACGCTGCCCATCGTGGGCGCCCATGTGAATCAAATCACAGAGATCTTTTACCCACTGATGTTCGACCGCTACCCGGCGGTGAAGGACTATTTCAACCAGGCCCACCAGACAACGGGAACCCAGCCACGGGCACTGGCCAACGCCGTGGTTGCCTATGCCAGTAATCTGGATCGCCTGGAAGTTCTCGGCGATGCCGTCGGACTCATAGTGCAAAAACACGTCTCGCTGAATATTCTGCCGGAACATTACCCCATTGTCGGCGAATGCCTACTGGCCGCCATCAAGGAGACACTGGGCGATGCGGCCACCGAAGAGGTTCTCTCAGCCTGGGGTGAAGCCTATGGCCAATTGGCAGAAATCCTGATTAACGCCGAAGAGCAGGTTTATCGGGCCAACCGGGAGAAACCCGGTGGCTGGCGTGGTGAACGCGGTTTCGTGCTAACGAAGAAAATTCGTGAAAGCGACGTGATCACATCATTTTACTTTGAACCGGTCGACGGCAAGCCCATTGCCGACTTCCAGCCCGGCCAGTACATCACGCTGATACTCGACATTGACGGGCAGACTGTCCGTCGCAATTATTCCCTATCGGACAGCCCCGGCAAGCCGTATTACCGGATCAGTGTAAAGCGCGAACCGGGCGGGCTGGTCTCCAACTATCTGCACGATCAGCTCAGCGTCAACGATCAGATTAAACTGACCGCGCCCTGTGGCGACTTCGTCCTCAACGATGCCCAGCGTCCACTGGTATTACTGAGTGGCGGCGTCGGTATCACGCCCACTGTCAGCATGTTGCAGCCCGCATTGGACAGCGGCCGCCAGGTGCATTTTCTGCACGGGGCTCTGAACAGTGAGTGCCATGCGTTTCGGGATCTTATCGAGGAGATGGGCCAGACCTATGAAAACCTCCACAGCTATTATTGTTACAGCGACCCCCTGCCCCAGGACATAGACCAGCACAGCGGGTTTTTTGATCGCGAGCGCCTGGCGGGACTACTGCCTGCTGATCGCGAAATCGATGTGTACTTCCTCGGACCAAAACCCTTTATGCAGGCCTGTTATCGTGCGCTCAATGAGTTGAAAATTCCTCTAAATCGAATTCGCTATGAATTTTTTGGGCCATTGGAAGAGCTATAGATCATTCAATTCAGGCGATATTGAGAAGCGGTCTCTGCCACAGATGACAGGCTGACCGCTCTCTTCGGCTAACCACAGTAGATAACGGTGACTATCGGCTTTCGAGCCCACACTCAGGACACTACCTGTTCAAAAAGAATTCTACCGGAACCACAAACTCCAGCGCTTCGCCCTGCATTTCCGCTGGCGGTTTGGGTAGGGGTTGGGCACGGTCGATCAGTGCCAGTGTTTCCTCATCCAGTAACGGGTACCCTGCACTTTGCTCAATACTTTTTGCCAGCACCTTGCCCTCGCGATCCATAGTAAAGCGGAGATAAGCGATACCTTCCTGCCTGTAACGGCGGGCACGAGCCGGGTAGCGTTTCGCCTCATTGAGTTTCAGCATCAGGCTATTCTGCCAGGTGGGAATGGCATTTGAATTAACCGCAGGTACAGACACGCCCTGGTTTGGCGCAGCGGCGTCCAGGTCTTCACGAGGGGCATCGGGTAGTGCACTGGCGGTGCTGGACGGTTTCTCTTCGGGTGGCACTACCTCCGATTCCTCGGGAAGTGGCAGCTCTTTTGGCATTTGTTGTGTTTCAGGTTTTGGCTCTGGCTCAGGCTTTACCGGCACGTCCGGTTTGACCACAGGCGGGGCAGGTGGAATTTCCGGTTCTGGCAGTGGTTCCAGCTGCGGCTCAGGCTCAGGGGGTATAGCTTCGGCCAGCTCCGGCCCGGGCGCCTGCTCTGTCGGTGTCGGGGGTGCGACGGGCGCTGGAGCCAGCTCCACTACCATGGCAGCGGGCGGTGGAGTATTGGGGCCGGACGATTCTTCCGGCATCAGCCACCAGGCCAGGGGGGCACCATAAATGTTCAAGACGATCAGTAGAGACGTTAGCCAGCGAAAAGTATTTTTCTCTGGCTGAGCCGGCTGAGTGTCGAGCTCAGGAGCAAGGGCCTCAACACCCGGCGAAGCCAACCTTCCAGCCTCTTCGACCAGTACCAGTCGCGGTTTGCGCGCAAGGTTGTCTTTCACTGCCCAGCTCCCGTTGCGCCTTCCAATCCAACCAGTGCCACTTTCAGGTAACCGGCTTCCCTGAGTCGGTTCATAGCCTGCATCAGCGCCTCATACTCTACGGACTTGTCGGCGCGGAGAAAAATGCGTTGCCCTGTATCGCCATTCGACGCAGCTTTCAGTGCATCGGACAGTTCCTGCAGCGTCACAGTATCGTTACCCAGCGCGAGGCTGTTATCCGCTTTGATAGTCAGGTACAAGGGGCTGTCGGGCTTCGGTTGAGCCTCGGCGGTGGAAGCGGGCAGATCCACGTTCACATCCACGGTGGCCAGAGGCGCTGCCACCATGAAAATGATTAACAGCACCAACATCACATCGATGAAAGGCGTCACGTTAATTTCATGGTTTTCCACCAGTTCGTCATCGTGCTGAATTTTGGCACCCATGGATCAACCCTCTCCCACTGCCTTCCGAACGGCTACTGAATGACGACTGAGATCACGGGACACCAGCCGCAGAATCGCGGCGGAGGTATCCCCAATCATTGCCTTGTAGGCGGCAATTTGACGGGCAAAGTGGTTGTAGATCACTACAGCGGGAATGGCGGCCACCAACCCCAGGGCGGTGGCCAGCAGGGCCTCGGCAATGCCGGGCGCGACTACGGCCAAGTTGGTGGTCTGAGCCTTGGAGATACCAATGAAACTGTTCATGATTCCCCAAACGGTGCCGAACAGCCCCACAAAGGGTGCTGTGGCACCGATCGTGGCAAGAATACTGGTACCGCGGGTAATCTTCCGGCTACTGGCAGCTTCCAGACGCTCCAGGTTGGAGGCGACGCGCTCCTTCACCCCTTCCGCATCCGCCAGGTGGCCAGCGGACAAATGGAGTTCTTTGGCAGCAGCATTGGTGAGCTCGGTGCTGCCTTTACCCTCAACCAGTTTTTCGTGAGCAGACTTCAGATTCTCCGCCTCAGACACTACCAATAAGGTTTGGCGCTGTCGTTTCACCAGCACACGCAGCTCACGCGTCTTGGCCACCAGCACCGTCCAGGTAACGAGAGAGGCCAGAGCCAAACCAATCATCACAGCTTTAACTACCCAGTCCGCCTGCATAAACATACCCCAGGCGCTCAGGTCACTGGGCAATTCGATCGAACCTGATTTTTTCTGTATCGCAATGTCCGGATTATTGGCAGTGTCAGTGCCTACTGGTATGACAGACAACCCTTCTGACACGTCGCCGTACCTACCCACATTGACGGAAAAAACACCGTCCGCTTCACTGACAACAAGCTTGGCTTCGCCAGATTGAGGTTCCACCAGTTTCGCGGACTGCCCGGTGGCGGCCAGGGAAAACAACAGGCAGACCAGGGCAAAACCCTGCCGCATCCAACCATGAAGAATCATGGACCGTTCCCTTTGATGTCCTGTGAGGAGACGGAGGGGGTGCGAATAATTTTATCTGCCAGGTTCAGATAAGCACTGCCCTGGACCCTCGCAATACCTGTTTCAGCCCGCTCTGAGGCGACATGTACTTTCTCCAGTGTCCCCGCCAGCCCATCGAGGTCCAAGCGGATTTTATTCAAGGCATTTTCCAGGGTGTAGGTCAGCTCGTGTATCTGGGCCATATCTCTGGACGTTATCTCCTCCTTCTTCAGGATAACCGCAAGTTCCCTGTTATATTCCGCAAAGTTAGTGAGCGCAGCCTCCAGTGTATCGGCGGGTTTCCCATGGAAGTGATCTGGTCTTTCCGAGGCGAGTGCCGACGCGGAAGGACCGAGGATAAACAGTATTCCCACGATAAATACGGGCAGATTTTTCACGATCATGATGATTCTCCTGTTAAATGAAAATGACTAAAAAAGCGTTAAAGCAGCACATAAAAACCGGTCAATATTGGGCCAGCGGCAACGCAGGCCAATGACGCATAAACAAGCCAGCGGGGTCGATAGGTAATCAGGGCGATGACCAGCAAGGTTGCCGCTGAGAGCATGCCAAAAAATGAAACCAGGCCAGGGCCCCAGCCCCGGACACCCACCACAATGGCTATTGAAAACGCCAATAATGACCACCCCAGCCACTTCAGACCCGGCCACCCTGTCCAGTGATTCAGATTACCGATCTGCCGGGCATGAGACTTCATCGACAGGCACAGGGACCCCATGCCGCCAAAGCCCAACACCCATTCTGTCAAGCTTGATAACATCGACTCCATTACAACTGCTCACCCGGAAGCTGTTGTGCTGATTTGCCCTGTTTTATGGATATTCCCCCCGCATCTATTAGCGGGCGTTTCTGCCAAACCCGCCATGCGGCCCAACCAGACATCAGGCCAACAGTCAGTACCGTCAGGTCAAACCCCACGAATACCCAGTCGTTGACCGCCAGACTATGCCAGAGGTGACGGTCAGTCGTGAGCAGGTTGAGCAACGGAAGCGAGCCAAAAGCGAACCCTGCTATGGCCAGCTGCTCTATCCATGCCCGATGGTTGGGGCGGCACGCGGCATGGACAAGCATCATCAGCCAGGCCAGGAACATGAGATTCACCTCCCAATCGGCACGCCCCACTGACGCCACGGGCAAAAGACGATTAGCCCAGAAATAGGCAGCAATACCGATGGGCAATCCCACCACAGTACCCACATTAAGCTTTTCCACCAGACGCAGTCCGAGATGGGGCAAGCTGTGCGTTTTCTCCATCCGTTGACGTCGCTTGACCGCCCAAAGCACCAGTCCGGTGGCGATCATGCCACTCCCCAATAATCCAGAGAAAAAAAACAGCCAGCGCAGCACCGGCGGAGCAAATAGTCCCTCATGCAAACCGACAAACAAATCGCGGGCGCCCTTTGCGGCCGATGTTGCCGGTGGCACCCGATGCAACAGCTTGCCGCTCACGCCGTCAAACATCAGGCGCTCACCGCCACTGCTCACACGGCGCTCGATATTCTCGTAGAAAATAATCCGGGCATTGCTATCACCGGGATGGCGGATATCAATGCTGCGTATCCGGTGCTCGCCCCAGCGCTCTTCCGCCACTGCAATCAAATCGTCCAGAGGAACCAGAGGTGCAGATTCCCCGGTTGGCGCCACCAAGCCGGGAGGGTCAAACACCTCAGAAATGAACTGTTGCCGGGCTTCGTCATCCACTCCGTAATGGGCGGCGACAATCAACGGCATATAGGAAAAGCCCATAAAGATCAGACCGGAGTATGTGATCATCAGGTGAAATGGCAAGGCCACCACACTCAACACATTGTGGGCATCCAGCCAGGAGCGCTGGCCCTTGCCGGGCCGGAAAGTGAAGAAATCCCTGAATATCTTTTTGTGAACAATAATCCCTGTGATCAGGGCCACCAGCATGAACATCGTGGCAAAGCCGACGATAATATCCGCCTGTGTACGGGAGAGATAATGCAGGCGCCAGTGCATCTGATAGAGCCATTGTCCGCCGCCGGTATCCCGGGCGACAAAGGGCTCACCAGTGTTTCCGTTCACCGGTAGCTCGCCACTGGTGGCACTGGCACCCGCCTTGATTGACGCTCCCTGCCAGAAAATGCCAGGGTACGGCTGATGACGACCAGCGGGCAGTGTCAAAAACCAGCGATCAGCCCCGGGAGCCTCGACCCGCAGGCGATCCAGCAAAACCTCTGCGGTATCGGTGCTATCCAGACCGATTTGTGCTTGGGGCAATTCCGGTTGCATCCAGCGGTCGATCTCTGTATCAAAATAACCGACAGTACCGGTCAGGAAGATAAAGAACAGCACCCATCCGAGCGTGAGTCCCACCCAGGTATGCAACCATGACATGGCTTGACGGAAACCACCTGCCGGGGGGCCGTCAGCTTTTGGGGGGCCGCCAGCTCTTAAAAAGTCACTGATACCCTTGCCCACAGAGGTAAGCGTCATGCCACCCGGCCCGCCAGCAACAGGCCACCAGCCGTCAACACACAGCTGGGGATGATCAATCCCAGCCAGACCCTGACCGGGCGACGCACCACAAATGTCCAGATCACTGCGCCGACGTAGGCAGCGAAGCTGAGCAGATTACCAACCAACGCTGCTTCGCCGCGGGACATGGGCAACACGCCGCCAAAGAAAATACCCACCGCCGTGGCCAGTGCGTAGCCCCCGACGAGAGCGGCCGCCACCAGCGATGCCAAACGGCTCCCCGTTAATCCCATGATTCAGTTACCTTCTATTACAGCAGACATAAAACCACCCCTGGCGCCAGGCACCCGGGGTAGCGAAAACCACATCTATACCGGGCATATCGCCCAATTTTTCCCTTCTATCTATAAAGACGGATGAAAACCAAAAAAGGGGCAATCCCATGCGGGCTTCCCCTGCCAATAAGTCTGAAATCAGAAGCTGTACCGGGCGCTAACAACAAATGAGCGGCCCGGTTCCAGCAGAGGCTTCACGGTGGTGAATTCCTGTCCATAGCTGGCCCGGTCTGTGTAGTCGTCGTCGGTCAGGTTGTCCACGGCAAAACGCAGGGACAAATGCTCCAGCAGGGCATAATCGGCGTACAGATTGACGACGGTATAACCTTCCTGTTCGGCACCACTGCTCTCGATGTCATCGTTGTCCAGCGCCACTTCCGCGTTCAGCCCCAGGGACAATCGCAGCGCCGGGAAATCGAGTACCCCGCTGACCGTAATCAGCTCCCCCAGAGGCACAGTAAAGTAGTTGCCGTCGTAGGAAGTGGCAGGCTCACCGTCTTTTTCTGACTCGATATTGGCGTATTTCAGATTGATCTCACCCCGGCTGCCGATATAGCCAAAAGACAGGTCGTAGCCATCGATATCGAAGTCCGCCACCAGCTCTGCGCCGCCGCCCCAGGATGGGGTACGCCCGTTATCGATACGGGTGCGATAAGTGTTGGCCTCGGCCACAAAACCATTGAACTGTCCGCGTATACCCAGAGTATGATTGCTGGCTTCAACAGCTTTCAGGCCTGTGTAGCTCCAGTCGCCGTTGAGGATAAAATTCTCTGCCAGCGCAGCGCCACCCCAAACTTCGGCGTAGCCGGCGTTCAGAGTAATGTAGTCATTCAGGCGAACTTCCCCGAACAGATTCCCGCTCACACCCGAATCATCGTGGCGGGAATCATCCGTGCCGGTAAAATCCTGGCGGTCGTAGCGCAACCCGTAGGAAAGATTGATCCTATCGCCTAACGGTTGGCGGAACTGGATGAAAGCACCCATATTTTCCGCCTCTTCTTCCAGATCCGGATCACCGGAAAACTGGAATACGGCGCTATCATCGTAGTAGTCAAAACCAGCCGTAATGTCAGCAAAACTGGCGTACAGAGTATTCTTCGCGGTGGCGGAAACACTCTCGGTTATGCCGGTGTAAACTATGCTCCGGGAAGGATCGCTCAGTGGCCTTTCCCGTGTATCCAGCTCCGTTTCACTCCTGGCAATGGTCACGCTGGGGTTCCAGTAACCCGAGCCGGTCTCCCGGCTGTAGTTAAAACTGGTGTTGCGCCGGGTCAGGTCATAAACACGGGATTCGGGTACCGGACGACCAGCGGTAAGTCCTACAAAATTCGCACGGTAGGGTCGGTCTGCCTCGTCATTGACATGCTCGTGGGAAAGCTCAAAACGACCGACCTGCCCGTTTTCATAAGCTATCTTGCCCAGGCCACTGAGCAGGCCCGGGGCAGTATGACGCACCGTATCGCCATCGCCGTTTTCATAATCATTACCGTCGGTATGGTTGAGATAGCCCAAAAATTCAAAACCGCTCCTGCGCCCGTAGAGCGATCCGGCCGTTGTCACCTGATCGCCATTGGAAGCATATTGGCTATTCACAAAACCACCCAGGGAGCGGCCAGGGTCTAGCACATCGGCCACATCCACAGTCTCGTAAACCAGACTGCCACCCAAGGCGCCCGGCCCGTCGTCTGCCGCCGCCACCCCAGCCGAGGCACGAACGGCCTTGAGCAGGGCTGGGTCAATCAGATTGGTAGCATTATGGTGAAATACTTTGTTGTTCTGCCGGGCACCATCCACCGTCACCAACATGGCAGTCTCTTCCACGCCTCGCACATAGACCTTCTGGTTGACAGGAATCGAGCCACCGACGGACACAGCGGATTCCCTGCGAAACAGGTCTTTCATATCCTGGGGTTGCAGTGCTTCAATTTCATCACGGCTATAACCCACCGTGGTTTGGGTACTGGCAATAGATGAGGCGCTGATTTTGACGGCGGGTAACGAGGTAATGTCACCGGAAATTCTGCGCAGCGAATAGCCTCCAGCACCTGTACTCACCAACTCATAGCCGCTATTGGTCAACAGAACCGAAAACCCTTCCTGTACGGTATAGAGACCTTCCAGCCCATCGCTTTGCATACCATCCAGCAATTTCGGATCAAAGGACAGGGGCACCCCAGCCGCCGCCGCAAACCGTGCCAATACATCACTGAGCTTGCCCGCCGAAATGGAGTAGCTGCGTTCTGCAACCGTTTCCTGTGCGTGGGCGGCGTGTGGCACAAGGGAAATAAAGGAGGTGGCGCCCGCAAAGGCCAGGGCCAGGGCCAGGACGATCAACCTGGGGCTGGGAGTGACTGCCTTTGAGTAAGGCATCGACTTGTCGTTGGAATGCAAGCTCTGCTTTGTCTTCATGAGTGTTCCCGTCGGTGTGTTGATTTGAAATAAAGGTATCTGACAGGTACACCGGACAGGATTGAAAAAGGTATCACCGCATGTTGAAAAAAATGATTACAGCCGGGCATTGGCGGCTGACTGCACTGCTTTAGCTGGCTTTCAGTGTCACCCACCAGGGCGTAATACGGCTCACCTGCACCGGCAGGGTTTGCTGTAAAAGAGTCAGGCTGGCATCGGTGTCATTGACAGGAAAAGCCCCGGAAACCCTGAGGCTGGCGACGGCCGGGTCACAGCGCAGCACACCGCGGCGGTAACGGCCAAGCTCACACACCAGGTCACCTAAATACATATCGCTGGCCATCAGCATGCCCTGCTCCCAGAGTTCGGCGTTATCAACAGCAAGCTCTGAGGGGTGAATCCGGGCGCTGGAGAACAAGCGCTGCTCCCCTGCCACCACCACAACTTTGCCGATGGCATCGTGGGGGGCAACCTCCACAGCACCGTCATACACCGAAAGACGAGTCTGGTCACCCAATTGGTGGACAGTAAAGCGGGTACCCAATGCACGCAATTGTCCGTGATCGGTATGAACCAGGAACGGGCGGGCAACCGGAGCGGGGTCTTTGCCGGTAGTAATCAGGATCTCACCCTGTAACAGGGTAAGACTGCGCACGCTGTCAGTGAAGGACACATTGACTGCAGTTGCCGTATTCAGAACCAGTCGGGTGCCATCCGCCAGATCAAAGGACTGTTGCTCACCAATGGTGGTATGAAAGTCTGCCTGCCACTCCCTCCAGGGCTGTTGCCGATAAGCGACCCAGCTGACAGGCGCGGCCATTAGCAGCAACGCAAAAGTTTTCAGCGCCCGACGGCGGCCCGCGCTCTCAAGCTGGGAGAGAGTGCCCCGCGCTACAGGAGCAGATACCTGACTGAAGGTCCCCAGTACCGACTCCGCCCGATGCCACGCGGCCAGGTGCATATCACTCTGGCAGCGCCAATGTTCCAGGCATGATCGATCATCATCCGTAGCCTCACCGGAACGCAATAGTGTCAACCAGTCAGCAGCCTCCTCCAGGATGGCGGGTTCAATGCGAGACAGAGGTAACTGATGTGCTACTTCAGGCATGGGTTCATCCTGTTACTCCAGACTCAAGCAGGCCAAAAATGCCTTGCGCATATGCCGTTTGACGGTGGGCAATGAGATATTCAACTGATCAGAAATCTGCCTGTACTTCATACCATCCAGCTGGGCCAACAGAAAAATTTGCCGGGTGAGGTGTGGCAACCCACGCAGCATGGCCTCAATGCGGTAGAGAGTTTCCAGTACCAGCCAGCGAGTCTCCGGTGATGGCATCTCTGGCTCCGGTAGATGGGCGATAGTTTCCAGATAAGCCCGTTCTACATCCTGCCGCCGCCAATGATCTATCACCAGACAGCGGGCAATATGTGTCAGCAGGGCACGGGGCTCTTCCCCTAACCGTGCAGTATCCCGGCGGCCGCCGAGCAGTCGCATAAAAGTATCCTGGGCAATATCCGCCGCGTCGCAGTGGTTGCCCAGTTTGCGGCGCAACCACCCCTGCAACCAACCATGATGGTCGCTGTACAGGGTATGGATTTCGGCTTGGTGAGCCAGCTCGGTGCCGGGCACGGGATGCTCCTGATGTTACGGAATAAGTCTACAGGCAACAGTTAATGATAATGATTCGCATTCTATGGTAAGGAGCAAACAAAGGCAAATTTACTAAAATCAAAAAGAGCTCACCGCTATAGCACGGATGCCTGTTCTCCCCCTGGCACGCCTGGGTGGATTGGCTGGATTCTGTAGATACGGGAATTCTAGCAACTTGCTTGCCCGATGCACTCCACGAAGACCCGGTCGATCAGATGGTCATGGCGCAGTCCCGCCACCTCAACGTTCCGAGGTGACAGCAAATGAGAAGGTTCGGACGTACAAGTCAGTGCGGCGTGTTTGCTAAGATACTGAGAATAAGAAATAGAGGGTGCGTTTAATCCAGTAGAAAAATAGACGCACCCTACTCTGTCAACTTCTGAAAACATTGCCGATCAACTTTCACCAACTGTATTCCACAGCAGCTCGAATAGACCGCTCTTGCCCCAGGTAACAACTGTGTGAGGCAAAGCATGATGCAATGTAGTACTTGTCGAACAGATTGTTGATATTGAGCTTGGCATTCCAGCCTTTCAGGCCGAATGGACTTTGTTCAAGATCGTAGTAAAAAGCAAAATCAACGAGCGTATAATCGGGAACCGAAAAGGTATTTCCATTATCACCCTCCGTTTCTCCCATGTAGCGCACCCCCATTCCTAGCCCTATTCCCGACAGAGCACCTGAAGGAATCGAATAATTTGCCCATATTGAGGCGGTTTGCCTTGGGAGTTGAACACGGCGATTGCCTTGATCACCATTATTACTTTTGGTCACTTCATCATCAAGGTGGGTATAGGCAACGGTCATATTCAGATTTTCGTTGACACTAAACTTACCTTCCAGTTCGAGACCACGCGTCTGCACCTCTCCAGTTTGAATATTAAAACCGATATTGTCTGGATCAGCCGTGGTCATGTTTTCCTGGGTCAGCTCAAAAGCTGCCACGGTCATTAGGTGCTCAGTGCCACTGGGTTGATACTTGACACCCACTTCAACCTGTTTGCCCTTCATCGGTTCAAACTGTGAGCCGTCAAAGGCAGTGCCGCTGACTGGCTCGAAGGACTCTGAATAACTAACGTAAGGTGCAAAGCCATTAGCAAAATTGTAGATAATCCCCACACGACCGGTAAAATCGTAGTCCGACACTCTGGTGGTGGTAGATGTCAGATTATTTTTTGTAGTAGTTTCGGCTTGGTCATAGCGACCACCAAGGAGCACGGACAGGGCCCCAATTTTAATCTGATCCTGTAAGTAAAAGCCCAGCTGTTCTAACTTATTTTCATTATCTTGATAGATAGGCGGATTGGGAATTGCCTGATTGTAGACTGGGTTGAAGAGATCGATACTCGGGACACCAGCAGCTCCAAATCCCCGTAAACCATCATTTTCAAGTTGGTGATAGTCGATTCCGGCAAGCACAGTATGGCGCATATCGCCACTGCCGAACTTCAATTCAAGCTGATTATCGATCGTCAGATCGTTGGAATTTTCTTTGGCACTAAAGGCGCTACGTTGAAGAGTATGTTGATCGGCTTCGAGGGAGCGTCGGTAAAGCCAGTTGGATGCGAGCTTATTATCAGTGAACCGCAGATTCTGCCGAAAAGTTAAGTCTTCATTAATGCGATGACTGAAGAGGTAACCGGTTGCCCATGTTTCGCGATCCCAATATTCAAAACCGGGATCCCCCACCCGGAAACTTGTTGGAACACGGCCATTAGGATTTGCAAACACGCCGTCGCGAGGAACAATACTCAGAATAGAGGCATTGATATCGTCACGTTGATAATGTGCAAGCAGAGTAAGTTCGGTTGTGCCATTAGACCAAGCTAGCGATGGCGCCAGCACTTGGCGTTTTCGGTCACTGTGATCCTGTTGGGTGTCCCCGGTTAAGCCAAGGCCAACCACACGGAAAAGTAATTCATCGCTTATTTCGCCCCCCAGATCGAATGCCACATTAGCATGGTCAAAATTTCCCGTTCCCATCCGAATTTTGTTGGTCATATCTGTATGAGGACGCTTACTAACCATATTGACTATGCCACCTGGTTGAGTCTGACCAAATAACACGGAAGCAGGCCCCTTGAGCACTTCGACACGCTCAAACAACCAAGGATCGAGGTTGGCACTGACGAACCCGGAACCTCGCAGCTTAAGGCCATCGAGGTATTCATTGAATGAGGCTCCTGCTGTACCGCTGCCCCCAAATCCACGGACCCTAACGTTGTTACCACCAAATAATGTCGTCTCGCCTGTGCTTCCTATTGCTACGCCCGAGGTATAAGCCACGGCTTCACCGATATCGCGCACATTGCGATCATCCATCTCTTTACGTGATACAACACTGATTGATTGTGGCGTTTCAATGATAGGCGTATCAGTTTTTGTCCCCGTCGCACTATGTTTGGCAACATAGCCATCAATAGGGCCAAAGGCAGATTCCTGGATCGTATCAGCATTCACCTTCACCGACGGCAAGGTCATTACCCCCTTCTGCTCAAGGGCAATGCTGTACCCCCCACCACTTTGCGGCGTTGCCACCAGGCCAGTACCACTGAGCAAACGCTCCAGCGCCTGACCCGGCGTAAAAAGGCCGTTCAGCCCGTCGCTGCTTTTGCCACTGACCAGTTCACTGGAAAACATCAGCACAATTCCAGCCTGCCTCCCCAGAGTGCTCAGGGTCTGTTCCAGTGTGCCAGCAGGGATCTGATATTCCTGCTTTTGCTGCGCTTGCGAAGACGCGGGTTGGGCATGGCCGATGGCGGGCAAGGTCAGCGGGAGGAGGATGGCCAGAGCGAGTGCAAACAGAGTCAGGCCACTGCAAGCGTTAGCAGGGAGCGCGTTACGTATCGGCATTACGGGTTCCTTTTTCAGGGGTTGAATATCGACAATTAATATTGATACCTACCCTTGAAGTCGGATGAGTGCGGCAAACAGCTCAGGTTTTTAGGATTTTCCAATATTTGGATGGGTTATATTGACGGGGGTGCAACCTCGGCAGGCTGTCGACCACTCAAGCCGGTACCAGTGTCACCCAGTAGCGGGTCAGACTGCGCAGTTGTATCGGCAATGCGCCCGCCAGGCTTCGCAGCACCGTGTCGGTTTCTGTAACAGGGTAGGTCCCGGAGACGGTCAGTTTCGCCACCCTGGGATCGACCCTTAGAATACCGGGTCGGTAGCGACCAAGCTCCTCGACAAACTGCACCAGAGGCATGGCACGGACGACGATTACGCCCTCGGTCCAGGCGGTTTCATCTGGTTTGACCGGACGCAATGGCGCCCAGCCGGTTTGCGTAAATAGTGTGCTGTCGCCGGGATTCAGCAGACAACTGCCCGCCGACCGACGTGGGCGCAATTCAACCTGCCCCTGGTAGACCGCCAACCGACATTGCTTACCCAGTTGCCGCAGGGCAAACCGGGTGCCCATGGCCTGGACTATGCCCTGCTCCACTTCAATGAACAGCGGAACAGAGTGCCGCTGGCCCGTGGTAACGTAAATTTCGCCTTCCAGAAGATGGATACGCTGCTCTGCGTCATTGCTCCCCACTCGAATAGCACTACCACTGTTGAGGGTGATTTCCGTGCCGCCAGCCAAGGTCAATCTGCGCTGCTCGCCAGTGACGGTACGGTAATCGGCTCGCCAATGGTTGAGCAGGCCACTCTCATTCGCTCCATAACCGGTAGCACCAACGACCAGCAGTGCAGACAAAGCCTTGAGGACCTGGCGGCGGGACAGTCCGGCAGCATCAAGAGCATGCTGGGCCACTGCCGCCCTGCCCGGCTCGGCCAAAAGGCCAAAACGCTGATTGAGCTGTTCGATATGTTGCCAGGCCCGCTGGTGATCCGGGTGTCGGGCACACCAGTCCTCCAGCTCAGCTGCCGTTCTGTCGGGGTCATCACTGCTCTGCATCTCCAGAATCCACGCCACAGCGCGCTGAGCCACTGCTGGTGGCACGTCCGGTACGGCAGGGGATTCCGGCATCATTAACCGCTCACCTCCAAGGCAAAATAGCATTGAGTGTAGGCCTGCGTCAGATAGCGTTTCACTGTACTTAAGGAGACACCCAGCTCGTCGGCGATCTGCTGTTGTTTCAGACCACCCAACTGGGCATGGAGAAAAGTGTGCTTGACGACCACCGGCAAGCCGGCCAGACGGCGGTCAATATCCAGCAGGATTTGCAGTATCAGGTATTTCTCTTCCGGCCCGGGGGCGTATTGCTCCGGCAACTGTGCCAGCGCTTCCAGATAGGCCCGCTCCACCTGCTCGCGCCGCCAATGATCCACCAACACCCGCCGAGCAATGGTTAACAGGTAGGCACGGGGCTGCTGGAGAGGCTGCATTTTTTCCTGGGTCAGCAGACGCAGGAAGGTATCATGCATCAGGTCTGCAGCTCGCTCGGTACAACCGAGCTTCTTGCTCAGCCAGCCACGCAGCCAACCATGATGATCGCTATACAAAATATGGACTTGGGCTTGGTGCTTCAACTCGGTACCGGGCACGGGATGCTCCTAGAATCAGGAAATAACTCCCCATATAAAACATTAATGAGAATCATTCGCATTCTAGGCAAATCCCGACAGGGGCGCAACAACCGGTCAGCAATATCCTTTCCAGCGACCGCTACATTGACCTGTCGGGGCTTCCGTTCAACCGCTGCTAACCGCGCTAAAGGGCAACTTCCACTCCCAGTTTCAGGGTTCTTGGTGTCCCCTGAGCCAACGAGGTACTGCCCGTAGAGGTGAGCCAGTATGACTCGTCAGTGATATTGTCGATATTAAGGCGAAGGGTGAGCGGCCGACCTGCAAACGTAACTTCGTACCGCGCGCCTAGATCGAACAGGGTTATGGAATCGACATGCCATCGGCCGGTGGGGTCAATCGGGCGCTTACCCACATATTGGGCACCAGCGCTCAGCACTAGTGGTAACGTTGGAACTGAGCATTCTCCGTAGAGCCTGAACTGCTCGCGGGCGACCCCCTGGATTTTTTCATCTTCCAGACTCTCATCTGAGGTTTTTTTATTGTGTGCATCCAGCCACAAGGCGCTCGCTGCAAGCAGCCAATGATCACCGATGCGAGCCTTGGTGGACATTTCCAGGCCCTCAAAGCGAGCTTCACCATCCTGGTTGAACACATTGTCTGGGGTGGTGTAAGTGAGACCCCTGCGCAACTGGAACAGGGACGCGTTCGCTGACCAACGTTCGGTGTTCATCTTTATGCCCACCTCGTACTGCTCGCTGACCAGGGGCTCGAAAACTGTTCCCCCGTTGACGGCTGTTTCCGGTGCTATTGCACCCTGCTCCAGCGCTTCGACATAGCTGGCATAGAGCGATAGCCAGTCCACTGGTCGATGCACAATTGCCAGGGTGGGGGTAATCTCACTCTCATCGTAATCACCGTATTCTTCCTTGAGGTTGCCGTGACGCAGACCGATGATCACGTCCCACTGTGCACCTACATGCAGCGTATCGGATAGAAACCATTCGCGGCGCTTGATACGAGAGTACTCCAAGATATCCGCATCTCCACGGGACAGGCGACCAAAGGGGCGAAGGAACTCCTCCGGGTTGTCGAGATTGCCCGACCCCAAGCCCACAAAACGGTTCAATGGTCCACTGTTGGACGATACCGTCTCGGTATGAGAGGCGCCGACAACCAGGTTGTGGCGGATGAAACCGGTGGTGAGTTCTCCGGTGAGCATCAACTGAGACTGTTCACTCTCGAAATGGTTATTGTAATTGTAGAGATACGCCGAATAGTCGTTTGCTGCATTGGCAAAGATACCGGGCAAATGAAAGAGGCGATAACTGTCGGACTGACGGTGGGCCAGCTCCAGACTCCAGTGGTCCGCAAACTGCCAATCGAGATCTGTGCCCCAGGTTTCATGAACCGAGCCATAGCTGGCCCACTCCGGTGCCAGACGCTTATCACCGTCGATGGGGTCTGGCGGCTTGGCCGGCGAAAAGTTGCTGGCTTGCCCATCCCCGTTGGGAACCACTGCCCACTGTCCGCCATAGCGAGTATGACTGGCCTCAAGTGCATCGACACGCCAGACCAAGGTCGGGGTGAGATGCCAGTCCAGAGCGATAGAGGCCGAACCGCGACGGGATTCGCCACTGTTGATGTAGGTATCACCGGACTCATGTACGGCATTAACACGATAGCCAAACTGACCTTCTTGGCCGAAGCGCCCACCAATGTCGCCGTGCACAAGCGCCAGCCCGTTATCCATCACCTGTAAGTTAACTGTGCGAAGAGGGGTGTCCGTCGGTCGTTTGAGAGTGTAGTTGATGGTACCACCAGGGGCACCGAACCCATATAGAAACCCGCCCGCGCCTTTGAGAATATCGACACTTTCAATATGTTCCAGAGGCAGGTCAGTGGCTCGGCTACGCAGATTCATGCCATCGAGTTTCTGTCCGGTATCGAAATCCGGGGCGACGCCGCGAATGGCAATGGTGTTGTTCTCCGCCACCAGGTCGCCTGATGACAGACTGACCGAAGCATCCAGCTTGGTGACATCGGAAATGGAACGGGCCTGAAGATTATCCATCAAGTCCCGTGAATAAACTTCAACGCTATAGGGTGTGTCCTGAAGCGATCTGTCACCAAGCACACCGACATTTGTGGACTGGATTCGATATCCATCAGCAGCCATGCCGGAGACTGACGTAGCGCTCACCTTTACAGGTGGCAACGTCGTTGCCCTGGTACGTTTCAACACGTAATCCCCGTTCGCCTGTCGTACTGCAGTTGTTCCGGTGCCCGCGAGAAGATTGGCGAATCCTGCCTCCACAGTGTAGCTGCCCTGCAATCCTGGTGAATCTATGTTCTTGAACTGACTGGCATCGAAAGAAAGCGCCACAGCTGCAGCACCTGCAAACTGACTGAGCACCTGGCTCAGAGGGGCGGCAGGAATTTCAAACTTTTTTATTTTTTCACTGGTAGCCTGGCGTTTGCCTGCAGGCTGCTGATCTGCATGAGCTTCACCGGACAGGGATAGCGCAGCAGTGGCAACCAGGGTAGCCAGTCCGACGACCAGAATCAGCGAACGATGTCGTGTGAATTCACTTGGCTTTGGCATAGTTGGTCCTTGGTTTGAATACAGAGTGTTCAACCAGAGGCCGAATCAGAAGGACAAAAAGTGCAAAGGCAAGCCGTTACAAGCTAGTCAGACGCACCCAAAATCCTGCTAGCCGCAGCTCCCGTACAGGGAAAGCACGAGTGATAGCGTTCAGGGCACGGTCGGTGTCGTCGAGTGGGAAGGCACCGGAAATTTTGAGTCCGGCAACATCGTCGCTGCAGGAGAGGATGCCCCGACGGTAGCGGGACAACTCAGACAGCAACTCGCGCAGGGGCATGTCAACGACTGTCAGACTACGGTTTAGCCAACTGCCGGCATAGCTGCCAGCGCTAACAGTGGGCGCAATCGAATGGGAGGTGAAGCGAAGCTGCTGACCGCTTTCGAGGTCTCGTTGTTCCCCGCCAGCAATCGGACTTATCCGTACGATTTTCTCCAGAACAGTGACTGTGGTGTGATGACCATCGAGACTGACGATAAAGCGCGTGCCCAGGGCCTGAATACTGCCGTGCGGCGTGGCCACCAAAAAAGGCCGATTTTGAGCAGGACTATCCGGCGCGGTCTCAATATAAATTTCACCGCGATGAAGCTGGATCAGACGGGCATCAGGACTGTACCGAACGTCCACGGCAGAGGCAGTATTCAGTATGAGCTTGCCCCCGTCGACCAGGGTGAGGGAATGCTGCTCCCCCGTCCCGGTGGTGTACTCTGCCTGCCACCCCAGCCAGGGCTTGAGTCGCCAGGCCGTCGCTGCCATGGGGGTTGCCACCACCACGATCCCCAGACGGCGCAGTAGCTCGCGACGCGAAATCGCTGCGTCCCGCAGTGCCGGCAAGGCGATTTCGCCCGGTACTCTGGTGAAACTGGCCTGAACCTGTTCAACCTCACGCCAAGCCAGAGGATGACTGGCATGTTGCAGCATCCATGCCTGCCAACCCTGACGATCGGCAGGCGTGACCGAAGGTGACTGAAGCACCGCATACCAGCGGGCCGCAGCGCGGATAGCCCGCTTCAGCTCATCGTGAGAAACTGTTTTCACCGCATCGCCAAAGGCCGTTTCGGATTTATGGTGGGCCGAATCAGTCACAGCCCATCCGCTCCAACCGGTACAGGCAACAGTGCTCCATGGCTTTGGCCATATAGTTTTTCACTGTGCGCAGGGAGACCCCCAACGTTTCGGCAATACGCCAATAGGTCAGTCCCTCTATCTGGGAGAGAAAAAATGCCTCCCGCACCCGGGCACCAAGACCGGCCAGCATACCGTCCAGCTCCATCAATGTTTCCAATGTCACTGCCCTCTCCTCCTCTGAGGGCAACAGAGTCTCCGGCAAGGAAGCCAGGGCCTCCAGATATTGCCGCTCCAGGCTGCGCCGACGAAACAGGTCCACGGTCAGGCCCTTGGCGACCGTCACCAGGAAGCGCCTCGGTTCTCGCAGACCGCTGAGATCCTGTGTCGAATGGATAACCCGGATAAAAGTATCCTGAACCAGATCCTCGGCATCCATAAGGTTACCGAGGCGGCCACGCAGCCAACCCTTCAGCCAACCGTGGTGCTCGCTATATAAGGTATGAATGTCTGACTGATAGGCCAGTTGGGTACCGGGCACGGGATGCTCCTAGAATCAGGAAATAACTCCCCATATAAACAATTAATGAGAATCATTCGCATTCTATAAAAATGCCGGCATGGGTGCAACTGATGGGAGGGAAACCGAAACCTGCTCCAAATTGAAGAAACAGAAAATGCTGAAAAATTTAAACTTGGGGAAACTGCCCCTGTACTCGCTTATTCAGGCGCGGTTTTTAATCATCGTCGATAAACGCAGTACGATGAAATTCTGCCGCTTCCATCACTTCTTTCACACCACACTCCAGAATTTCTGGTGCATCACCTCCCGCCAGCACCTCCAGCACTGCGTGAACGCCGTGTGAAAGCGATGTCAGGTTGTAGCCGCCTTCCAGCACAAACACGAGCCTGCCATCACAGTGTTGGTCGGCGATAGCCTGAACGATACGCGTGAGAACCTTGAAGCCGTTATAGGTCAGGTTCATGGCCATATCGTTATGGTGAGGATCAAAGCCGGCGGAGACCAGCACCAGATCGGGTTTAAACCGCTCGGCAGCCGGACACAGGATTTCACGAAAGGCTTTCTCGACAGCGATATCACCGGTGGTTTCCTGAAGCGGCACATTGATCGTATAGCCTTCGCCAAGTCCGGCACCCACTTCATCGAGATGACCGGAGCCCGGATAAAATGGCGCAGCACAATGGGTATCGAAGAACAGCACATCGGGATCCGCCCAGAATATATCCTGGGTGCCATTACCGTGGTGTGCATCCCAGTCAATGATCAGAATGCGCTCGCAACCGAGCTTGGCCTGGGCATGGGCCGCCGCCACCGCAACATTATTCAACAGACAGAAACCCCTGGCTCGTACTGGCTCGGCGTGGTGGCCCGGAGGTCGCACCAGAGCGAAGGCACTTTGTGTTTTTTTGTTAATCACGCTTTCCACTGCGGCGATGGCATTGCCGGCCGCTGCAGTGGCGGCTTCGATGCTGCCGGGTGAAACGGCAGTGGTATCTCTGTCCAGCCAGGCGCTTTCGCCTGCCAGTGAGAAAATATGATCCAGGTAGGAAGTCGTATGTACGCGGCTTAACTGTTCGTAGGTAGCGGCCGGACCTGACGTGAGATGGAGGCCGGGAATAGGGTTTTCATCAAGATACGTCTTGATGGCAGTCAGGCGTCCGGGATGTTCGGGGTAGCTCCACTTGAAATCCAGTCCCTGCAAGATAGTTCTGACGTGTTTCTCTACCCGGCTGGGAATAAAGGGCAAATCGACCTGTGGATCATGGCCCAACATTACTTCGTCAAAAAAAACATCCACCTTGCGATCGCCTATCACTCAACTCCCCTTCAACTGATCGAAATAGCCTGTTACAGGTTTCGGGTTTATCGCCGTTTTGCCAGGACTTCATACACATCTGCAGTGAAGGCTGCAGCGCGGATTCCCGTGGGTTTAAATCCAAGCTTGCTCCAGGTCACTGCCGCCTCTTTATTAGAAGCGGCGTATTCGAGAATCAGCTCATTAATGGCATGACTTTCCGCGAATGCCAGCAACTCTTTCAGTATGGCACTAAAAATACCAAGCTTGCGAAAATCTGGCTCTACCCAAACATCATCAATAATCCCGGACTTGAATTCAATATCTCCAGACTGCTCCCAAATACCCTGATTGCGCCACACATATAAATAACCCATCCCCACCAATCTGCCATCGTCCGTTTCTGCCACAACGAGCCGCTTATTCGGATCCGAGAGGGATGAGCGCAGCGTCGCCATAAGTCGACTTCGCTCCGCTTTCTTAAGCGTATGAGGCGGCTCCCCCGCAACATGCAGTGCCAGTTTCGCAAGGAAGTCGACAAGCACAGGTACGTCGACCTGCATCGCCTGGCGAATCGTGAACTTATCGGAATTGTTCATGGTTACAACCACGTTCTTTTGCCTCTCGTACAAGTATAGAAAACCCCATCTAAGCTCAGCCACTCACCAAAATGATGCCCATAGCAATAGCGTAGACAACCAGGAAGAGCGTACTTTCAAAACCGATACGACCAATGCTAACAGACCCTCTATCCGGCAATACCGAGGACACTCCAGACGACATAAAACGGGCCCTGGCACGACGATGATGAACGATTCCGTTTATTGCGCCCTGTGTTCGCTTGTCATCCTGCCCGCCCGAGGTAACATGCATTCATTCGACGAAAAAGGACTCACCCATGAAACCCGAAACCATTGCCCTGCACCACGGCTACGAGGCCGACAACCAGCACGCGGTTGCCGTACCCATTCATCAAACAACTTCTTTCTCCTTCGACAATGCCCAACACGGTGCAGATTTGTTTGACCTTAAAGTCGCCGGCAACATCTACTCACGCATGATGAACCCGACCTGCGCTGTTCTCGAACAGAGAGTCGCAGCGCTCGAGGGTGGTATCGGAGCTCTGGCAGTCGCCTCTGGTATGGCGGCTATCACCTATGCCATTCAGACAATCACCGAAGCGGGTGACAACCTTGTCTCGATCAGCGAACTGTACGGCGGCACCTACAACCTGCTCGCCCATACCCTGCCCCGCCAGGGCATTGAAACCCGTTTTGCCGATAAAGACGATTTTGCCGGTATCGAGGCCCTGATCGATGAACGAACCAAGGCACTTTTCTGCGAATCAATCGGCAACCCTTCGGGCAGTGTTGTGGATATAAAACGACTGGCGGACATCGCTCACGCTGCAGGTATTCCACTGGTCGTCGATAACACTGTAGCCACCCCCTTCCTGTGGCGACCGATTGAACAGGGTGCCGATATTGTCGTGCACTCAGCCACCAAATACATGGGTGGGCACGGCACCACGATGGGTGGTGTAATCGTTGATTCTGGCACTTTTCCCTGGGCTGACCAGCCCAAGCGCTTTGCACTGCTGAATGAGCCGGATGTGTCTTACCACGGTGTCAGCTATACCAGCGATGTAGGGGAAGCCGCCTTCATTACCCGGGCCCGGGTTGTACCCCTTCGGAATATGGGTGCAGTTCTGTCGGCTCAGGCCGCCTGGAACCTGCTACAGGGGCTTGAAACCCTGGCACTACGGATCGAGCGCGTGTGCGAAAACACCCAGAAAATAGCCGAATACCTGCAGCAGCATCCTCGAGTCAGCTGGGTCAACTATGCGGGTTTGCCTAACCACAAAGACCATGCACTGGCACAAAAGTACATGAATGGTAAAGCCTCGGGGATTCTTAGCTTTGGCATCGAGGGTGGCCGCGAAGCCGGAGCCCGCTTCTACGACGCCCTGGCGCTGATATTGCGGTTGGTAAACATCGGCGATGCAAAAAGCTGCGCCGCCATACCGGCATCAACCACCCACCGCCAGTTGAATGACGACGAGCTGAAAGCAGCCGGTGTCAGCGCCGACATGGTTCGTCTGTCAATTGGTATCGAACACGTTGACGACCTGGTGGCAGACATCGACCAGGCACTCGGAAAGTCCGCAGGTTAGGTTAATACCGGCAACCTTTGAACAAACACACGCCGAGCAGATTGGCGAAACCGCATGCCGCTACAACTGTCCCTCGCGGTCGTTGCGATCAAAGGCCCTGGGCACCCCGTCGCAGCCAGTTATGAACAAATGCCAGCTTGTAACGGGCGTGGTCTGACAACACAAACGGGTAAAGATCCGATAGACCCATGGAACGATTGACGTGGTTGACGCCTACGGTAAGCGCCGCCGCGATCTGGATCAGCCGCTCGGCATCGGGCTCCGAATACGGGTCCCAGCCAGCGTGTGGGATCTGCGGCGATGACAACCCAGTGGCCACGAAGCTGTCGGCAATATCCGTCAGATGCAGCAGGTGTGCCGCCGTTTCTGCCCAGTCTTCATGGGGATGTGTGGATGCGTAACTGGTCAGGTAGTGCTGCCTCCAGTTCGGCGGAGGACCATTCTCGTAGTGGTATTGAAGCGCCCCGACATAGTTTACCCGCTCATCGCCAAACATCTCCCGGAATGCATCGAGAAAATCCTCGCGAAGACTCAGCCGCCACCAGAGCATGTGGGCAATCTCGTGGCGCATGTGGCCTATCATAGTGCGATAAGGCTCCTCAAGCGCTTCACGACGGCTGGTCAGCAGCACGGGGTCCACCTCTGCCACACTGATGGTCACCACACCCTCAACGTGCCCCATGGCAACAGGGCTGGGACCTTCAGCGAGCATGTGAAATACCGGCCGTGCACCCGGATCCTCGGGACGAAACCAGTGCCAGCGCCCCAGATTATCCAGCGCCCACCGCTTGGCGGCCTCGGTCTGTGCCCAGTTGGAGACGGCATTGGCGATCGAAGGGTCAGGTGCCAGCGCCGTCATGGCACAGGACCGGCAGAATGCGCCCTCGTCCGGCGCTATCCAGTTGCAGCCAATTTTGTCCCGGTTGGCACAGAACGGTGGCATCGGCAGGAAAGCCCGCGCCTGGGGATCATAAGCGACGGGGGTTCCGTCAGCCGTAGCAAGGTTGTCGAACCAGAGAGAGCCGGCACCAACTGGATTGGCAAAAACACGCATTTAGCAAGCTCCAAAAACGATGTAAGTGACCGATTTAAGTCAACATCGTGAGCCATAAACCCTCTTGGCCACAAGTAGAAACGGGTTAGGTTTAACCCGACGCCACTTAATCTCTGGTCTCACTTATTGCAGCTAACGCCGAACAGCAAGAAAAACGCCAATTACCATCAGGACCAGACCGACAAACCGAATCAGATTTACCGGGTTGTACGGCGCACCTAAAAGCCTGAAATGATCAATGAGTGCCATCGAAACAACCTGCCCCAGCAAGACGAATGAAACAGCATTGCCCACACCAAATTTTGGCGCAATCCAGGTGATGGTTAATATATAAAAAATGACAAAGGCACCACCGAGATAATAATAAACCGGAATGTGGCCTGGCATAGACTTTGGCAGGCTGCCAGAAGCGAGCAGGTAAACAATGGATAGCAAGCCACCAACCACAAAAAGAATGGTTGTTGCCAGGGCCGGGTTTTGTAATTTTGTCCCCAGGCCGCTGTTCAATGCTGCCATGACGGGGATACCCAGACCAGCCAGCAGCATCACTGCGGCATATAAATAGAAAGTATGGTTGCTCGTCACTCGTGATTTCCTTCAAAAGTCGATGGGGATTGTAATATGCCCAATAGTCCGGTCATCGGCAAATTTGCCCTGCAATAGAAAATTGGCTGCCAGCAGGTCCAGTCAAAAGACGGATCACCACAGATACATGCTCGACGCCCTGTTCATGACAGTGAGTTTAAATCGTTTTGTGCAGCGGGTTTGAGAGAGGCCATAGCACACGTGAAGTGGCAAAAGATGCTCTTCTCTCGGGTGGCAAAATCGGGCGCCAGGGGCATTTTCCCAACCAATCAACAGATTTCGCCTCTCCTCTTCCAAATATTGATCACCGGCACAAACATCGCACAACCACTTTTCAAATGAGTGATTGAGTTGTCGGGATTCGGCACTACCGGACGCGAAAAAGGCTTTCAGGTTATGAAAAGAAAAACCGGAACCAATGACCAATACATTCTGCTTTTGCAGCCCCTGGAGTGCAGATCCAATATCGATGTGAAGCGAAGCATCCAGACTGTTTACCAGAGACAGCTGAACACATGGGACATCGGCCTCCGGATACATAATTTTGAGGGGCACGAAAACCCCATGATCGAAACCCCTCTCTTCATCCAGATGAGCTGCTATCCCCGAATTACCCAGCATCCGATAAATGTCAGCCGCCAGAGAAGGGTCGCCAGCACAGGGATACCGGAAATCGTAAGACTCCGGCGGGAATCCGTAGTAATCATATATCAAGGTGGGAAAGCGCCCTGCCGTAATCGTTGGCATTTTTTCTTCCCAGTGGGCGCTGACAACCACAAGCGCGTCGGGTTTAGGTATGGTCGCGGCAATACCCTGCAGGCAGGACACCATCTCAACATGTCCAGAATCTCCCAATAACGGTAACGGTCCACCGCCGTGCGAGATAAATAGAGAGTTGGGCAGTTGCATCACCGGAACCTCCAAGAATGGCAAAGTCAGAGTACCAGAGTAAGAACACTAACAAGAAGCTACGCATCGCGAGACATGTCAGGGTGTGGATAATCAGGCCAAAAAACGGACTTTAGTGCTCTGCTCCTGGTAAGTACTTTGTACTTTACTGATTGTATATCCTTGAATGACAACGCAGACTGGAGCCCTACAGGAATGAATTTTGGACGAACAGGGTCTGAGCATGAAACCACCCACAGACGGCGAAACCATACTCTGGACCGCCCTGTTCGAGCAATCCGGAGATGCCATGGTGGTATTCAGGCAAGATGGCAGTGTGTATCGGGCCAACCAGCGTTATGTCGACATGCTTGGCTATTCCCCCGAAGAGTTGAGCCGCCTTCACGTGTGGGACTGGGATATCCATTTCAGCAAGCAGAAACTCAAGGAAATGCTGCTGGCCGCTGACAATTCCAATGCGCATTTTGATACCCGGCACCGCCGCAAGGACGGCACTATTACGGATGCAGAGGTCAGTACCAATGGCGCCATCTATAAGGGCGAAAAGCTGATTTTCTGCATTGTCAGGGACACCACGGAACGCAAATACACCGAGGAGCGGCTTCGGCAGAACAAAGAATTGCTTGAGCGGGTCGCCGCCCAGGTACCCGGCGCACTGTACCAATACCGTATGGCCCCGGATGGTACGCGCAGCTTCCCCTATTTCAGTGAGGGCCTCGCCGAACTGGGCGGTCTGAAGCACGAAGAATTGTCCGGTACAAACGAGGACAACATCATGTCCCGCATTCTTCCTGAGGATGCCGCCGATATCGAGAGTAAAGCCCAAGTATCTGCACAAAACCTGTCGCATTACCACGCAGAGTTCCGCATCAGACATAATGATGGCTCTATTCGCTGGATCGAGTGCCGCGCCGCACCGGAGAAGGAAGCGGACGGCTCTATTATCTGGACTGGAATACTTCTGGATATTACTCAACGCATCCAGGCCGAAGAGCAGGTACGCATTATGGCCATTACGGACGGCCTCACCGGCATTAATAACCGGCAGGAGTTCGACCGCCTGCTGGAACACGAAATAGAACGTGCCAACCGCTACCATACCCCGCTTTCACTGCTCATGTATGACCTCGATCACTTCAAGCAGGTCAACGATCGTTTCGGCCACAATACCGGTGACACGGCATTGAAAACAGTTACCAGCCTGGTCAACGACAACATCCGCAACATTGATATCCATGGGCGCTGGGGTGGCGAGGAGTTTATGGTATTGCTGCCGCAAACCGGGCTAAACACGGCGAAAGACGTCGCCGAGAAGTTACGACAAACCATCGCCAGCCATCAATTCAACAAGCTCGGCAGCATCACTGCCAGTTTCGGAGTGGTAGAGTTTGCCCCCCATGAAAAGGCCAAATCCTTGGCCCAACGGGTTGATGAAGCACTCTATCGGGCAAAAGAGCTTGGTAGAAACAGGGTTGAAATGTAGTGAAAATTGGGGCAAATACAAACGTAGCCCAGAAGTGTCTAGCTATTCAGGGTAAATCCAGAAGAAAGATTTCATTGGTGCATTATCCTAACCATTACCTTTGCGGCACATTCTATAAAAGTTGTATGTGACCCTGCTTATTTCTTTATCACTCTGACCAGATGGCATACTCATTACCACTTGGATCGCTGAAATGAAATCTGCGACCACCGGGGAAGCTAAAAATTGATTTCACGATTTTACCCCCGGCTTGCTCCACTCTATTAAGAGACGCATCAAGGTCGAAACTGTAAAGAACAACAAGGGCACTGCCCTTCCCAACCTCAGCCACTAGAGGTGATCGGTAAAAACCCCCATCAAGGCCGGCATTCTGGATCGCAGCATAGTCAGGGCCATAATCTACGAACTGCCACCCGAAAGCATCCGAGAAGAACTTTTTTGTGCCTTCGAGGTTACTCGCCGGCAATTCGATATAGTTAATCTTTTCAGGTGTCAAAGTTCATCTCGTAATCTTATAACGCCCAAAACAGCGGCGCATTTATGCGTCCGACTGATTTTGTTTGTTAGTGCTGTCTGGAAGCAAATCAATCGCCATGCCTATTATTTTATTATGACCTTCAACAATGTAGAAAACACCTTGGATGAAATGCATGCAAAACCAAATAGTTGATAAAGACGCGAAGCCGACAGCTTTAGCCATGCTTAATTTACTTATAGGGTCGCCTGATATGAACTCAGACAATGAGAACCATCCGAATAAGCAAGTACCGAAGATTAGACTAGCGAACCATTTAGCGTGCCTTGTGTGTTGTTTTAGCGTTCTTTGTTGTTCTGCACTGAGGCTATTGACTGTCTTCCACAGGGATACGACACCGACGGCTATGGTGATAATAGAAGCTACCGCTGTAAGTATATTCATCGCGCTCATCGTAGTTGTAACCTTATATTTTTGTAACGTGCTCAGATATGTAGGAATGAAGCACTAACATTTGTATATGGCGCACTCGCGCTTTGCCAAAACTGATATTCGGCACTTTTTGATAACGGATTGAAACAGAATAGAAAATTGAGGCATATCCGATTCCTTTCAGAATAAAGCGAGTTTTTCCTATTATCTAAAATAATAGGATCTCATTATCTTTTCCCTCAAACCTGCAACAACCTGTTTTATTTAGATTATTTTTTTCTGAGTGGAAGAGTAACGCGCATTGACTGAGTATAAACCGTGCACAGGTTTTAACAACAGACGGCTTTGCCATCAAAAAAGTTCAGGAACCCTTTGGCAACAGCAGGCTAAATGTAGCTCAAGTGAATGCTGGAAAATGGGAAGGAACACTGTGCTTGAAAACTGGGGACATGCCGTTTCAGAGACGAGCCCACCACGTTGGCAGGCACAAAAACGATTTAACTCATTGATTTATATGGTGCCCGGAGCCGGGGTCGAACCGGCACGGAAGTTACCTTCCGAGGGATTTTAAGCGGTAGTCTGGCTTCAACTCCGGGGTACTCCCTGCTTGTATACAGCGTGATTCAGCAGGTTTTTCAGAGACTTACAAAAAGGGATCATATGCCGGAGTTTGATGCTAATCGCTCTGGTTCACTTTCCCGAGGCTCCTATTTGCTCCTTGGATAAGACCTGGAACCGGAGGTTTCAGGAGTCCAGAAATGCCGCGAGTAAAGCTCACAAAAACCATCGTTGCCAGTGCCCACCCGGGAGAAACCGACATTGAATTGAGGGATACCCTCGTGCCCGGATTTTTCTGCAAAGTCACCCCAACCGGACGCAAGGTTTTCATGCTCCAGTATCGCACAAACAGTGGCAAGCGACGCAAGCCGTCTCTTGGCCTGTTTGGCGAGCTGACTGTCGAACAGGCCCGCACCCTCGCTCAGGATTTGCTGGCGGACGTACGCCGGGGCAATGACCCTTCAGGCCAAAAAGCCAGGGATCGGCAAGCCCCGACGGTTAAGGATCTATGCAAACACTTTATGGAAGATCACTGTATACCGCACAACAAACCACTTACCCAAAAGAAAAACCAGTACCATATCGATAAATATCTCCTCCCCTCCCTGGGCACCTTGAAAGTCCACGAGGTAGAACGAGCCGATATTCTGGCTCTCATGAAGCGCCTGGAAAAAACACCCACCCAGGCTAACCGGATACTGGCTTGTGTTCGCAAGATGTTCAACCTGGCTGAACTGTGGGGGTACCGCCCGGATGGCACCAATCCTTGCCGACACGTGACCAAGTTCCCCGAGAAAGGCAAAACCCGACTGCTTACCGACAAGGAGATGATCCTCTTATTCAGGCAACTGGAGAAAACAGAAGAGGAGGAACTTGAACACCCTTCTCCGATTCTCGGCATTCGGCTCCAATTTGCCTTTGCCGCCAGGATGTCAGAAATCCTGGCGCTACAATGGGAGTGGGTAGACCTGATCGGTCGCCGAGTCGTCTGGCCCGACAGCAAAACCGGTGACATGTCCAAGCCGATCAGCTCAGAAGCCTACGAACTGCTCTCTGATGCCGCAATCCACAGCAATTCGCCGTACGTCTGCCCTGCTCTGGAAGATCCCAACAAGCCGTTGACCCAAAATGCCTACTATGGCGCCTGGCGCCGCATACTGAAAAGAGCCGGCATCCCCCTTGTTGGCACACACGGCATACGGCATCGCGCCGCCACCGATATAGCCAATTCAGGTGTCCCGATCAAAGTGGGTATGGCGTTAACTGCCCACAAAACCGTAACCATGTTTATGCGGTATGTCCATGTTGAAGATGATCCGGTGCGGGAAGCCGCCGAACTGGTGGCAAACCGACGCCAGATCATAACGGGGCTGAAATCAAATAAGGCGGAACTTAATCACTATTCTCCAATAGTGGGGCCAGATTGAACGCCAAAATACTCAAAACTGGGTATTTTTTATTATTTTTCATATGCTTATGAAACCTACACAGTACTACGTTGAAATGCGCAAAATAGCCTGAAGTGGCATAGTTTGGCGATCAAATTGTCCCAATTTTGCCCCAAGAAATCGGCAAAAAATGGACTTGCCCCGGTAGATAGACACTCCTGGGCTATTCTTTGAGCATAGGAGAACGGTATGAATAACCTTCGATATAACCCCAAATTCAAAGACGAAGCGGTCAGGCAAGTGATAGACAGAGGATACTCCGTCCCCGACCTTGCGCAACGCCTAGGCGTCTCAGTCCACAGTCTCTATAAATGGGTGAACGCAGTCAAACCATACCAATCGGATGAAAAAACCGAAGAGTTGAAACGTGCCAAGCAGGAAATTCTCAAGCTGAAAACAGACCTGAGGCATACCGAAGATGAGCGCAATATCCTAAAAAAGGCGCCGGGTACTTCGCCTAAAGCGCCTACTCTTGGTGCCAGCCAGCCCGAGTGAAGTGCCGATTTATTGACGATCATCGGTATCAGTATCCCGTTCGCACTATGTGTTAGTTGCTCCAGGTTTCCCACAGTGGTTTTTATGCTTCGTGTGTTCGGCCATTGTCTGAGCGGGCCATTGATAACCAGCAGTTACTGGGTTTGATCCGCGCATCCAATGCTGCCAGTCATGGTGGGTATGGCGCTCCCCGTATTTTCCTGGATATGCGAGAAATTGGTGAAACCTGCAGTAAAAATCGGGTAGCCAGGATTATGAAAGAACACAGGATCAAAGCACAACGGGGCAATAAAGCGCCGCGCATCATTCATGGCAGGCCTTCGATCATTGCGCCGAACACGCTGGTTCGTGGGTTCACCGTTGACCTCACCGATAAAGCTTGGGTGACGGATATCACCTATATTCGCACCTGGCAGGGATGGCTCTACCTGGCGGTTGTGGTCGATCTGTATTCCAGAAGAGTCGTTGGCTGGTCAATGAAATCTACGTTGGCCAGAGAGATTGTGTTGGATGCCTTGATGATGGCGGTAACCCCAGCAGCGATGATTAGTTGAGGTTCTGCAAACAACACAACCTGGAACCGAGCATGAGTCGCCGGGGTAACAGTTGGGATAGCCTGCCCCACGAAGTGCTTTGGGCACAATGCCGTTGCCGAGGCTTTCTTCAAGGTAGCCTTCCGGCGTGTTCGTGCATATTGTTTTACAGCCAACTCAGAACCACTATGATGATTTGACAAGGAGAAAACCATGCAAAAAATCATTCCCCATCTATGGTTTGACAAGGAAGCCAAAGAAGCCGCTGTATTCTATACAGAGATACTTGAAGATTCAGAAGTTACCGATGTAACAACCCTGCACGATACGCCCTCTGGCGACTGTGAGGTTGTGTCATTCAATCTTCTGGGCTGTCCTTTCATAGCCATCAGCGCAGGCCCGTTGTTCACGCCTAACCCGTCAATTTCCTTTTTCATCAATTTTGATCCGTCCCGCGATCCGGACGCGGCAAAAAAGATTGATAAAGTCTGGGAGAAACTTGCCATATACGGCACAACACTTATGCCGCTTGATCAATATCCGTTTAGTCAGCGCTATGGCTGGATTCAGGACCGGTACGGAATATCGTGGCAGTTAATTCTGACCGACACTGACGGAGACCCCAGACCGCCCATTGTGCCGTGTCTTATGTTCGTCGGCGAGAACTGCGGCAAGGCCGAGGACGCTATTACGTATTACACCTCTATCTTCCAGGATTCGAAACAGGGTTTAATGGCCCGCTACCCCGCAGGCATGGAACCCGACAGGGAAGGAACAGTGATGTTTGCCGACTTTATGATTGGCGACACCTGGATGGCAGCCATGGACTCCGCACATGAACACGGGTTTTCCTTCAATGAGGCAATATCCCTCATGATCAATTGTGATACGCGGGAAGAGATTGATTATTTCTGGGAAAAGCTTTCCGCCATGCCCGAAGCCGAACAATGTGGGTGGGTAAAAGACCAATACGGTTTATCATGGCAAATCTCTCCCACCATTATGGGCGACCTTTTAGACGGCAGTGACCGGGAGAAAATAGCGCGGGTCACGTAAGTGATGCTGCAAATGAAAAAACTGGATATCGAAAAACTCATAAGCACATAGGTTCACCCCATGAGAATGTACAGTCTTATCGCTATTATAATGCTGTGTATCACCTTTGCGGTGCAGGCAGAAAACACAACCGATCTTCCTTCAGGTACTTACACGCTGGATAAAAGTCATGCGAGCCTGGTGTTCAGTGTGAGTCATCTCGGCTTCACCGACTACACCATGACTTTCGATTCATTTGACGCCACACTTGAGCTTGATCCGGCACAATTGGAGAAATCATCCCTAAGAGCGACGATCAACCCTCTTTCCCTTGACCTTCCGAGTCCACCGGAAGGATTTACCGATACCATCGTGAATGATGAGCATTGGCTGAATGCCAAGGTGTTTCCCGAGATCACTTTCACATCCCGCCGGCTGGAAACCGACGAGAAAGCCGTCAACGTCCACGGTGATCTGGAGATATTAGGTATCAAGAAACCTGTCGTTCTAGAGGTGGTTTTCAACGGAGGCTACAAAGGGCATCCCATGGACCCGAACGCCCGGATCGGATTTTCGGCAACTGGCACGTTCAAACGATCCGATTTCGGGATGACATACGGTCTCCCGGAACCTGGCACGACGATGGGCGTCGGCGATGACATCAACGTGATAATCGAAGCGGAGTTCACCGGTCCGCCGCTACAGAAATCCGACCAGTAAGGAATGGATGAGATATGAGCGAAAAAACTATGAAGAGGTCTAGCTCGACGTTGATGGGCCGAACCAGTAATCACTGTAATATAGGCATTCGCACCTTATATCATGCAAAGTGGTATGTGGAACAGGACAACGATGTCATCTGAGATTCCGTTTAACGATCTGCTTTCCAAACTGATTGGGGATATCTACACAGCGGCAACGGAGGGTGCCGGGTGGACAGGTATCGCTTCCAGCATCGCTTTCGCTCTGGAGTCCACGAGCACGATTCTGAAGCTCCATGGACCCGGAGACACGGTGCATCTGCTGGAGTGCACCCAAAATCTTTCTGTCCCGAATCACCAACAATCCTGGGCGACGCACTGGCACCAACAGGATTTGTGGGTAGAGCGCTCAGCGGCTTTTGGCATATCGCGCATCGTCACCGATCAAGACCTTGTTTCGCCGGACGAGCAACAAAGCAGCGGTTTCTACCAAGAGTGGCTGCGCACACTCGACATACATCACATGGTGGGCGCGGTTTTTCCAGGTGGAGACGGGTTACTGGGCGTCCTCGGCATTCACCGTCCAGAGGGAGCCGGAGCCTATACGGATGACGACCGCCGGAAAGTTGCTTTCCTGTTGCCGCACCTTCAGCGAGCACTGTGGCTCAGCCATAAGTTGTCCGCAGTAACGGCCCGCCAGATGGCCGCTGAAGCGGTACTGGAGAGGATTGACGCGGCAGTCTTTGTGGTTGACCGCATCCGCCGGATCGTGACACAGAATGCACACGGGGAATGTCAGCTTCGCGCGGCAAAGAACCTTGCCAATCGGGGAGATTGCCTTGTGCTGACAAACACATCACTTAATACGCAGCTGATTCGTCTCGTCAATGCCGCCATATCCACTGCCTCTGGCCGCCCGGTGCCAGTGGAGCCAGCCATAGTCATACCGCGTGTCGGCCAATTACCCTTGACACTGCTCGTGACACCCTTGCATTCACAGGGCCTTTCGGCATTTTCGCAGCCATTGGCGCTGGTGGTCGTACGTGACCCTGAAGCCGATACTTTGGCCGCAACCTGCCTGCGTGACCTTTTTGGTTTGACGCGAACCGAAGCCGTAATTGCCGCCGATCTGGCCGGCGGTCTTTCGGTAGACAAGGTCGCCTCACGCCGCGGCATCGGTACTGCAACGGTGCGCTCGCATGTCAAATGCATTCTCTCGAAAACAGGCACACATCGCCTGGCAGAAGCAGTAACACTGATTACCCGCAGCGTTGCTGGACTCACCCAAAGCTGATTTCTCCCCAATTTTGGGGACGAAATCCCGTCCCGGTATGAGTAGTCTATGCGTTTTCCAGTGCCAGGCACGACGCTTTAGCGTGGCACAAAACCACCCTGGCTGCGGAGCCAGAAAAGAACACTAAACCGTTTGGCTACATCCGGCAAAAAGCCTTGTCAGGAGAGATATTCTTGAACCTTAGAAAGCTTAGTTTGGTGCTTATGCTCATCGGTACCGTGATGACTGTTTTGTCTCTGGTCTGGTTTCTTCTGGCTTACGCAGAGGCAATGGACTTTATCGGCCAATATGGCGGGGCTGACATCAGCAGCAAACTGGTAGCGTGCCTGTATTCGTCACCTCCAATCTGCGAGGGGGCTGGTTTTCTCAGCGATGCACCTTCTTATAGTCCGGCGGTATTTTGGATCGGAGTGGTCGCTCTGCTCGCCGGTATGATTATCTATTTCTCCTTGATAAAAAACGTTGCTACAAAGGCATCCACCGATTCGATAACGACTAATGGCAACATTTTGGGCTTCATACCTGAACATAAATACACCAGAACCACTTATATTATGATGCTGACTGGCGCCGTGGGTGGACTGCTTGTGTCCCCACTAATGGTCGTCGGCTTCGTGGGCTTCATTCTTGGGCTGCTGGGTCTTTTTGCCTTTAAGCCAAGATTGAGCGATCTGGATTACAACCATCTTGCTGCACTCTGCATTGTGTTTACGGCGGCCTTTATGCTTTTGCTGTTGGTGACAGGAAGCTTTGTCTTCCTGCTCGTTGGATTAATACAGATCGCACTGTTCTATATTGGCTTCAACAGTTACCAGCAGGGGCGGATTATCAGTATCGGTAATCTGAGAGGCGAAGCACGGTTGGCTCTACAGTCAATCAGCGAAAGGTTTTCACGTCATGAATGACATTGAACGCTGCAATCCGGGCCATTCCTGCACAGCCAACTCGCCACGGTGGTATCGTCAGTCATGCCGATAGTTTCGTTGTTATTGCTACCTGACAAAGGAAACATCAAAGAACTTTGGCACTTGGGTGTCGAGAATAAATATTAACTTCTGTAATTATTGAATGTCAGGGTGGAGAATTCCAATGAAAATGTTCATGAATAAATCAGTTTTCCTATGTATGCTTTATCTAGGATGGAATGCAGTGCATGCACAAGAAGTTGACATTGTCGGCCTTAAACTCGGCATGAATGTAACGCAAGTTCATGATGCCCTTAAACTTTATGGCGTGGAACAAAAAAACATAAAAGAAAACCGGCAATACTATAACTACACCGATGGGATAGAACAATTTCAAACAGATGATTTTGTTACCTACATCAACGCCTTCCGAAACAAGGACGGCGTTACCGATGCTCTGGGGGTTTTTATTTCGCCTGGCCCACAAGGTGGCCGAGTCGTGGCAGTCACCAGAGATATGGAAAATCGGATCAATCCGCCAACAAGACAGCAATACCTGGATGCGCTGAAAAAGAAATATGGCCCCCCTGTCGCTGAAGACATAAGTACCGTTCAATGGGAGTTCCCCGCAGGGAAAATTCAGTGCCTTGTTGGTAATGTTGGCACTTATCAGCCTGCCCAGCCCAGCATTTTAAAAAAGCTATATGGCGCGAATGTAGGAAGTCGAGACGGCACCTTTCATAACCAAAAAGCAAAGTCACTTGCAGATTGCGCTAATTATCTTACCTATGCGATGCCCAGTGGGGATGACAGTCCTGTGACTACGGCCAGGGCAATAATGGTTGATGTTGCGGGAACTGCCGATGGTGAGCTATCAGCTAACGAATGGGTCGCTGCCCTTACAGAACAAGTCCGCAAGGCTCGAGCAGCGAAAGGCGCTACACCTGAGCTTTAGTTACTCATTCAAAGCACGACGCCAGCCCAGGACTATCGTCATCTGCAATCTGAAGAATAACCCGCTTGTGATGAAGCTGATTAGATAACCAGTTTTGAATGATGAACGGTACTGAGTTCGACAGATGGACCCAACACCACAGCAAATTTCGCACTGCCGTCAGCCGTACTGGAAGTATAGCGTGCGACGGCAGCTTCGAGGAATGCATTACACGGGTATCTGTTCCGGCCCTGCAAGGATGTTAAAGGGAACACAATGAAACACCATGGCGTTGCAGCATAGCCCCTTATGGTGTTTATTGGAGATCGAAATGACGAGGAACGTATTATGTCTTGTTGTATTTGGCACGCTGTTTCTTACAGGCTGCGATGATTCTGTAACCTGGCTGGATCAACCGAGGCAATCTTCCAAATGTGATAAAGAAGAGATCGAAGCCGCTAAGCGGCATCCAGATATGACTTCAATATTGGGGAAAAAGATTTGTCAGGATTCGCGCAAAGGTGAATTCACCGGCGAAATTCGTTGTAAGAGCGAATCTTTCCAGGTCGCTTGCAAGACCAACTAGCGCAAGGGCTAGGAGAATATTCCGGCCCGCCAGCCCAACGATGAAAGTCGGTTGGCTATAAAACCGATCAACCAACGGTTTTTTCTTGCTAGCTCGTCACGGTATTGTTCGTTAACAAATTTGCCGACAATTTTATCACTCACGGAGAAGAAGCCATGAACGTCATTACCCGAACTCCAAGCAAATCCAGGCTTTCGCTTGCGATTTCTTTGCTATTGGCACTGACGCTTATAGCCTGCGGCTCCAGCTTTAAGGAAGGCGCTTATATGGATTCTCGGTTCGGCACGACTTACGAGTTCGGTCCAAATGGCCAGGGCCAGATAGTGGGCGGTGTTTCCGGCACGCCGACATTTACCTACAAGCTCGAAAGCGATCAGATTGTTATTTCCTATGGAAAAGATCAGCCCGAAGCTGTGTTTAAGCGTCTTAACAACAAGACGCTGGAGCGCCATGACGGCGCCCAGCTTGTGTTACAGGAGTAAAAAAGTGAAGTTTTCGCATCGCCGTTTGTCGTATTACGCAGTATTGTCACTCAAATCTTTATCACAAAGGGGTTTGCCAAATGACACTTGAAAGAGTACTGCCGCTGGCTGCAGTTCTAGCCATTTTTGTTTCAATGTTTTCCGTTCCATCCGATGCCGCCGATGACGATAAATTTGATATTGCCGGGTTGAGACTCGGTATGACCTATGAACAAGTCAAGCACGCGTTGGTTGGTCACGGCATTCCTGGATCGGATCTACAGGAGACGCGCCAGTCCTATCATTATAGTGACGGCATCAACCATAGCTATCGGACGGGTGATTTCCTTTATCGCATCAGCGCAGGCAAACGAATTCACGGGAACCAAAGTCAGGATTTATTCGCTATCTATTTTTCGCCGCCGCCTGAGGGTGGGCGCGTTGTCGCAGTCACACGAAGCGTGAACAATCAACTCGACCCACCAACCAACAAGCAATACAGGGATGCTGTGCATGAAAAATACGGTGAGCCGACAGTTCCTCACAAGAACGCTAACATCAGTCAATGGATGTTCGGTGAAGGGGCGGTGAATTGTCTCGGATCTCAGTATGGGGAACTCGCGATACCTGTAAACAATCGTGGAGACAGTGTGATTCTGGAAAAAGTGTTTCATACCTCTGGCAGCAGGATTCTCACGGATAAGTTCCGGAATGGCCGAGTAAAAAACCTACAGGAGTGCGCCGATATGCTCCAGTACAATATTCACGGTTATGGTCTCGGCGATAGCAGGCCGGCCACCTCTGTAAGCGCTCTTATGATCGACATTCAATCATGGGTTCGGGCGGAATTGGCCGCTGGTGCAATGGTAGAAGGTCTCCGGCAGGAAGCCATCAAAAAACGCGAAAACAGTAGCACCAAGCCCATATTGTAAACGAGATATGAAGACCACCGCCTGCATTGCCGTTATCGGACTCATGGCAGTCGTCAGCTGCGACATAGCAACGACCGATACTCTGTTGGTCGAGAATGAAACAGCATTCCTGAAGCGCTGTAGTGAGGAGGTTCTGCACGCTCGACCCGATGCGACGACATGGGTAGACAAGCACTGTGCCACCCGATGGCGGCGAGTAGAGAATTCCGTACCTATAGTGGAAGCGATCCTCGCGCTGGCACCAAAATCTCCCGGTGTGGTGCAGTCCTCTCGGGAAATACGGGCACGACTTCCGGCAGTACAATGGTCGCCTGATGGTAAGACTGGCGTATTGAATGAAATGAATGTTTACCTGCAGGCTACTGGCAACGGAATTACCTTCTACTGGCAGAAACAGAGCTCAGAAGCACCCTATAACATCATTGATGCCTTGCGTATCAGGGGGATCACACTCCGAACGCTCGGATGTCCTCAATATCCAGGAGCATCTATGGGGCGGGAGAAGGTTATAACGGGTCAACTGGAAGGGCGGCCCTCTTTCGTGCTTACAGTCTATAGTCGCCCAGCTCCAACGGGTATTGATCAGGCCATCTATCAGGTAGATGTTGATTTCAGCGGGAAGATACCCGACATGGCCGCGTTACGCGCGGGACACTATCCGGGCGGCGGTGACCGCGCCTTCGCAGTTGACCCAAGCGGATGGAAGGCCGATTGCGCGGACCCGGAATAATGTCGCGACACGTCATATTTTAAAACAGGATAAATGGTTGATAGTCTTCCACAATCAGCTAATGGATCTTCAACCAAATATTGCAAGAAAACCAAACAATGAAAAAACCGTCCTTCGCTATTTTTTCGTATCTATTCTGCTGTTACTGACTTTCTGTTCAATGTGGTGGCTGCAGCCAAAACTGAGTCTGAATCAAACGATTGGGTTCAGCTGCTTATCGCCGTATGCGACGGGCTCCGGCACACGGCGGGTTGTCCGGCACCGACTCATCTGACATGTCCCACCTTCCAGCGCCTGCTACGCCTAGTGGCGGCCGGCGCTCCGGTGCTATTTGGAACCTTCCCAACGCGGCTCTGGGCGTTGTGGCGAAGAGATCGGTTACCTAATTTTCCGCATGGCCCACTAGCCAGCAAATCCGAGATCAAATCACGACGTACAACCGACCGAAAGAGACTTCAACAGTCCAGTCCACACAACAATACCTTCAGGCCTTCACAATGAGGCAACCGCCCGCCCCCACCAGTAGGCCACCGGCGGCGACTCTGGCCTCCCGCCGAAATACAATCCCTCTCGATAGACTGGCAATCCGATTGGCCGCCAGTGCATAGGCAACCTTGACACCGCCAACGGCAACGACCGTCACCAGCATAATGAGTACAACATCGGACGTTGTCAGGGACGCGATATCGACAAAGGCGGGAAACAATCTCGCATAGAACAGGATGGCCTTGATATCACCCAGGGTCAGTGCCAGTCCGGATAGAAAACTGGTCGCCATACCGCCTTTGGCCTGACCCGCATCCATAACTCTGGTGTCCGCCGCGTGACGGCTCAACTGCCAGCCGAGCCAGACCAGGTAACCGGCAGCCAGGTAGCGGATCATGGCGAAGAAGGCACCCATGATTTCAGACAGCGCCACCAGCCCCATCATGGCCATGGTAATAAAGATCAGGTACCCCCACCACAACCCCCACTGCGGTAGCGATACCGTTACGCACATTCACAGCGACCGAACGCACAACCACCAGCGCCACACTGGCACTGGGTATCGCGGCCAATGCACCCATGACAAGGAAGAGCCCGAGGAGATCGTAGGCAGTCATTCCTTTTTCCCATTAATTGACAGCAAGTCCCTTTCTACCCATTTTATTGGATCCATTCGCAGGTCCTATCGAATGGATCGACCCCTGGGTATCATTGACGCTGCTCGTAAAGATCAATGAATCTACTCATATCCTGCAACAGGTCAGAGATCGACAGGATGGTATCTTCACTATAGGCCGGTGTGTATTCTTCGAGAATCGATGACTGATTGTCGTATAACGCACTGACTTCAGCCAAGGCATCATCGTCAAAATCATCCGGGAAATGTTCGTAGAGATAAATGACATCGTGCAAGTCTCGGGCAGCGGTTCGCCCGGTGAGTGCGCTGAGTTTTTGTTGGATCAGCTTCCCAATTCTGTAGGTGAGGATACCGTTGATCTCGACAAGGTCGTTGTCATTGGGCGTACCGCGCAATGAAGTTTCTAACTTCAGATTCATGCCATCGCCGTATGTTATGCGGTAGCGGCGAACCGTTTTTGTGTCCTTGGTGATATCAATCGTCGGGTTTCTCAGATGGGCTTTGCCCTTACCGAGCTGCGTAAAAATCTCCTTGATCGAACTGTCCAGATTCAGGGCTTTGGCACAATCGAAATCCAGATCCTCGCTAAAGCGATCGAGGTCATAACACAGCTTCAGGGCTGTCCCACCTTTCAGGATCATCGGCAGCCC
>Ga0098059_1000188_pt1 | contig 48358 bp, 38 predicted proteins | sample 20_taG_FD_92580 | JGI IMG/M metagenome (GOLD analysis project Ga0098059, IMG submission 92580) | Marine viral communities from the Subarctic Pacific Ocean - 20_ETSP_OMZ_AT15318 metaG | ecosystem: Environmental > Aquatic > Marine > Oceanic | place: Subarctic Pacific Ocean | collected 2015-01-19
CACTGTACATAAATGGAGTTGCTGAAGATACGGTTTCAGCAGACATTCTTGTTGCTGAAGGAAGTGCTTGGAGGTTAGGTGCTCATAGATTTAATGGTGAAGACTTCTATGGAACCGTCGACGAACTTCGAATTTGGGATGTAAGACGTACTGAGTCTGAAATTCGATCATTTATGCACCGCACCTACGAAGGTCAACAAAAATACCTACGTACTTACTTACAGTTCAACGATGGCAGTGGAAGCACGGCTACCGATGGAACGGGTAAAATGGATGGTTTTATCAATAACTCTAACGGTTGGGTAGTTTCTGAAGCACCAATAGGCCAAGGAACTATTGAGGAAGCCAATGATTTCCAAACAGGTTCAACAACCATCGGTAAAACAACCCTATCTATGGGCGATGGTTTCGATAACCCAGTTGATGTTCAGGTAACCGAAATATCTGGGGATCCTAATAGCTTCCCAGCAGGTGTTACTTCAACAATTGGTGGCACGTACTTTGTGATCAACTTATATGGAGATCCTGGTACATTCTCAGCTGATCTTACACTGAACTATGGTTCTGGTGCAATTACACCAGAGCAAGCGGCTATGCCATCTCAGATAAAACTATTCAAAAGAAGTTCAAATTCTTCGGGTAGTTGGACAGACTTAGGCGGCGCTTCTTCAGCAAATGCAACTACTGGTGAGGTAACCTGGACAGGTATTACTTCCTTCAGCCAGTTTATGTCGGTTTACAAAGAGTTCGATCTAATTCAGACTCCTGATACCACACTCATCAGCTATAATGATAGTACACTTACAATCCCTGGTAGCTTCTTCAACTTCGAGGCCAACTATATTGATACAACGATGACTATCACTTTAGATGAAGCCATTGAAGGTACCTTATTCATTGATAACAACAGTGATAACGTATTCAATTCAGGCGATGTAAGTATCACTTCTGCACAAACAGAATCATATTTACCATCAACAGGTTCGCTGAAATATGCTAACTCCCTAATGAATACAGATTCGTTAACCATTCGCTTGAATGCGGGTCAGTTTAGTGATTCAATAAAAGTGGCAGTAGCTACACTAAAAGCGAATCCACAGTTGCATCATACGGCTGATCAAAATGGGTGGTTCATGCTATCTAACCCAACAGATGTTACGATCAACGACTGGTTAGGAAGTCTATGGACACAAGGTGCTGTTAACTCAGATGCACCAGGTGCAGGCCCAACACTGTATACCTTTAATCAGGATAGTGCTTTCTTCGAGCCGATAACTACCGATTTGGATACCACTAAATTGGCAGCTGGACAAGGATTGTTAGCATATTTATTTGCTGATGATGATTTCTTAGATGGAAACCCACCTGCAAACGGTGGATGGCCTAAGCTGTTGCCGAATTACGGTAATCCATTTACTACCGATAATATTACAGTTACCATTAAGAACGTAGATAAAGACAATTCTACTACAACAAATGGCGATGAGGGTTGGGCTCTTATGGGTAACCCATATGGTTGGAGTATTAGCGTAGATTCACTACTCAACACCATTCAAAGATCGGATGCTAGTGCAAGTAACTTCATCTATAGATGGGATACTCAAAATGGTGAGTACGTAGTAGCTGGTTCAGGACAAATCAGTCCATATGAATCGTTCTTCGTTCGCTTAGTTACTTCAGGAGTAACTGCTAATGTTGAACTAAGATATGATGACCATGTAGTAGATGCAGGTTTAAAAGCTGTTAACGAACAGAAGGATATACCTACACTTGCATTTAGCTTAGCTAGTGAAGGTTCAGACAAAGTGAGTAAGAGTACAGTTCGCATTATGCCAGAATCAATGATTGGGGCCGATCGAAATGATGCATATTACTTACAACCACTATCCGCACAATATTCAAATCTCTTCTCGAAAGTAGATGACTTGAATATGGTAATTAACACAGTGCCTGTGTCGCTTGGCGAGATGATTGAAATTCCATTCTACCTAAATACTAATGTAGGTGGTACGTTTAATCTAAGTTGGGAAAGTTCTGAATTACCAGACGATTGGAAAATTACGATTGTTGATCTGCAAACTATGCAGGAATACGATGCTCGTAGTGAAGAAGCTATTCAGATTACGAAAAAGGTAAAAACCACCACTGACTCAGATTTAAATAGCCTCGCTAAGGCAAAAGCATCAACAAGTGAGCAACCAGTGTATCTAGTTAGAATGGAACCTAGTACTTCCGTTTCAAACGAAGAAGTTGTTGACATACCAGATGCGATTGAGCTTCGTCAGAACTATCCGAATCCATTTAACCCAAGCACAGCTATTCAGTTTGGTGTTCCAATGGCAGGGAAAGTAAAACTTGAGGTATACGATGTACTTGGTAGAAAAGTAGCTACGCTTATCAATAATGAGTTTACCTCAGCAGGAAGGCATACGGTTACTTTTAACGCAAGAGACCTTGCCTCTGGGATGTATATCTACCGTTTAGAAGTAAACGGTAAGGCTCTGATCCAAAAGATGACATTAATTAAATAATCATTAATCCACCTATGATTACAGTATCCAACCTGAGGGGGTTGGGTACTGCTTTTTTAGGACCAAAACTTAAAACTATGAAGTATCTATTTAGCTTTTTTATAACGATCGCATTATTACTGCTACTGTCTGGTTTACTTGCAGCACAACCAGGCATGCCAACGGCTCCAGCACAAGCACCGATCGACGGTGGCTTAGGCTTACTTGCAGCCGCAGGCGGGGCGTATGCTTTTAAAAAATTACGAAGCAAAGAAACGGAATGAGACCCAAACTTCAGGTTGCAATCATGTTTATTGTAATCTTTTTGTTTCAATCCAATATGAGTTACAGTCAAGGGGTACCAGGGCCTCCTTCTTTTCCTTCTAACCCGAAACAAGCACCTATAGATGGTGGCTTAGGGTTATTAGCGATAGCAGGGGGTGCCTACGCGTACAAAAAGTTAAAATCTTTAGAGAGGGAGTAAAGATTAGATTGACAATGGAGTGAATATAATATCTATATGAGTAAACCCTCGCATTTGACCGTGCGAGGGTTTTTTTGTTTCTACGCTCATCGTTTCCCGATTGCTGAAGGAGGGGGGTGAGGGAATTGTCAGGTGTTTGGATAGCATCGTAATTAACAAAGCTGGAGCTTCAAGAATGCATTCCCAACGAGGACGTTGGGAACGAGAGCAACGGAGTACTAGTCTCTATTTTTACCAACTTTTCAAGGGAAGAACAACCTAAGATTCCCTGTTTGACGAACCATCGGTATCTAATTATATCAACGTCTTTACATCGTATCCGATGGGAGGAGTTTGGAATCTTATTGACCTTTTGTGCACTTTTGGGTCAAGCCAAAAGTGTAGTCATTTCACTACCTCTAAGTACCGCTATTATTTGAGATGTTTCGAGATTGAAAAGAATAAACATATCCTTTACTCCCCTTTTGTCCATACAAAAGGGGAAGAGAAAGTGATTGTGTTTCTGTAGCCTAAGAAAGATCCTGTTCGGATAGCTTAAGGATAGTATCGCGATAAGCGAAGCTGGAGCTTCTAGGATGCGTTCCCAACGTGGACGTTGGGAACGAGGTTAAGAGCATGGATAAATAATGAAATACTGTAAAAAATGTCGTCATCCTGAACTTGATTCAGGATCTGTAGTGGTAATTTCTTTGAACGGTATGGCCCAATAACAACGCTTCGTATAAGAACCCTTAAATATATTCAAAGCCAACTTAAGATCCTGAATCACGCTTCCCTTCGTTCAGCTGTTCAGGATGACGACGTTGTTAGGTAGTTTGGGTAAATTAGAGAGATATCATCGCTATAAGCGAAGCTGGAGCTTCTAGAATGCATTCCCAACGAGGACGTTGGGAACGAGGTAAAGATCCTTAGACTCCTAATATTTCACACGAAGTGATAAAGCACAATAGGGCTATGATACATCATCAATGATAATCTCTGTTAAAACCCGTACCATCACGTAACTATTCATCAATGAAAGCGTTTTGAAGCTTTCTCACATAAAACAGAATTAAAAATGATACGAATGAAGCACCTATTATATGGAGTGTTTGCTCTTGGCTTAGTATCTGCCTGTTCACCTAAAATGGCAGATACTGGAAGTTCAACTCAGGAAGCACCAGCCGAACAAACAGCAATAGTAAGCAGCCTAGACTTAGTGAATGTTAACAACGACAGAGTTTGGGTAGAAGTGAATCCCGGTAAATTATCTCAAAACACAGTCACATTCCGATTGCCAAAAGTAGTGCAAGGAACTTACGCGATCAGTGATTTTGGTAGTTTCGTAGATAGTTTAGTAGTAACGGCTTATGACGGAAGTAGCCTGCCAGCAACAAAGCAAGATGCCAATACATGGATTATAGATTCAGCTCAAAAATTGGATAAAATAGGGTACTACGTAAACGACACCTATGATATTGAAGGCACCGAAAAACCCACTCCATTTTCGCCATCTGGGACGAATATCGAAGAAGACAATTTTGTATTAAACCTACATGGCTTTATCGGCTATTTCGAAGAGCTTAAAGACAATAGCTATACCATTTCAGTGACTGCGCCTTCTTCACTGAAAAAAACTTCGGCACTACCAGTAGCGGCCTCTTCTACCGATACCAAAACGAATGTAACTACTGATATTTACTTGGCCGAGCGCTATTTCGAAGTCACTGACAACCCAATGTTCTACGGAGATTTGGATGTGGAGACATTCCAAGTAGGGGACATCGAAATTGTGTTGAGTGTGTATTCACCCAATGGATTACATACCGCGGAAAAAATTAAAGACACTGTTTTCAAGATGATGGAGGCGCAAAAAGAATATCTAGGTGATATGAACAGCACGCCTCGTTACGACATCTACCTGTATTTAGCTCCTCAGTCACCTACGGCTCCTCAAGGCTTTGGAGCCTTAGAACATCACACTTCAACAGTAGTGGTGCTTCCAGAAGCTATGCCAGAGGCGAATCTTGCAAGTGCTATGATTGATGTAGTATCACATGAATTCTTCCATATCGTAACCCCATTGAGTGTGCACTCTGAAGATGTTCATTATTTCGACTACTACGCACCCACTTTCTCAAAACACTTATGGATGTATGAAGGCGTAACGGAATACTTCGCCAGCCACTTCCAAGTATATGAAGATCTTCAAACTGAACAAGAGTTTTACGACAAAATTCAGGAGAAAATAGAGACTTCACTAACCATGGACGATGCAATGAGCTTCACTAAAATGAGTGAGCTTATTATTGATGAACCGTATGCGTCGAACTATTACAATGTGTACATGAAAGGTGCATTGATAGGAATGTGTATCGACATCTTGATGCGTGAGGAAAGTAATGGCCAGCGTAGTATGCTCTCGCTAATGAAAGAATTGTCTGAGAAATACGGTAAAGAACAGCCGTTTGAAGATGATAAACTCATTGCTGAAATCACTCAAATGACGTACCCATCAGTTGGTGAGTTCCTACAAACACATGTAGTGGGCGATACTCCGATTAATTATGAAGAATTCTTCGAGAAAGTAGGTTTGTACTATGAGCAAGAAGAAGTGCAAACAGCCTTTTTCTTTGAAGGACAGGTTCCCTTCATTGATGCTAATCCTCAATCTAAAGAAGTATTCTTCCGCAATATAAAATTGAACTCTTCTTTAGAAGCTTTAGGTGTTGAAGGCGGAGATGTAATAAAGTCTATAAATGGCACCGAGTATAACTTAGACAACATTCGAGCATTACTGCCAGCTTCTATGCAGTGGACACCTGATACAAATATTACAATGGTTGTAATTCGTGATGGGGAAGAAGTAACCCTTTCTGGTAAAGTGGGTTCACCTACACTTACTAAAACCAAGCTTCGTGAAAACCCTGAGGCTACGCAAGTTCAGCAATTATTAAGAAAGCGTTGGTTAGGGAACTAATCGAAAAACTTTGCTTATAGAAACTCTAAAGCCCTTCTTCACCGAAGGGCTTTTTTTGTGCTGAATACCTCGTACCTTTGCACCCAAATAAATTACTCTATGACTATTTTACTTTTTGTTGTTGGATTAGTAGCGCTAATTGGCGGTGCGGAAATATTTCTAAAAGGTGTAGATCGATTTGGATTAAAATGGGGCATTTCTCCCATTGTGATGGGATTAACCGTAGTGGCATTTGCTACAGGTGCACCTGAGCTAGCTATTAGTATTCAAGCCGCAACAACAGGTAGTGCCGATCTTGTACTCGGTAATATCATCGGGAGTAACATTGCAAATATCTTGCTAATTCTAGGTTTTGCCGCCTTAGTAGGTCGACTTAATATTACGCGTAGAATTATTCGAATAGACGTGCCCATCGTGATTGGTGTGAGTTTACTATTATTCTTTTTGGCACTAGATGGAGGCTTATCCGGAACGGATGGGATGATTTTAATGGGTGGACTAGTGGCTTATTCGGTATTCACATTCATTCAAATTCGACGAGAAGATGCCGATGAAAAAATGCTGGAGGTCTTCGAAACAGATACAACCGCCGATGAACTAGCTGATGGGGCTTGGTTTTATATTAAAAACCTTGGTCTATTAGCAATTGGACTTGCTCTAATTGTAAAAGGCTCAGATTTAATGGTGGATAGTGCGGTTACATTAGCTCGTGTTTTGGGTATCTCTGAACTCGTAATTGGCCTAACTATCGTTTCTATAGGAACATCCTTACCAGAAGTAGCTACCTCTGTAGCAGCCGTTCGTAGAAATAACTCAGATTTAGCCGTTGCTAACGTTATGGGGAGTAACCTTTACAACATACTCCTCACATTAGGTCTCACTTTGATTATAGCCCCTGGAGTTTTACAGGTATCGGAAGCAGCTTTATATCTTGATTTACCCTTCATGGTTGCAGTAAGCATAGCGTGTATTCCTATTTTCTTAGCGGGACTAGACCTTACCAAAACCGACGGTGCCATATTCCTATTCTACTATGTTACTTATCTCACTTATTTAGTGATGGATGCAATGGGTTCTACGCTCACAGCAGATCTTAAATTTGCCATGCTCTGGTTCGTTATTCCAGCTACCATTATTTATATGTTTGTTCGACTTCGAGAGCGAAATCGATGGTCTGAAATCAGAAGTAAGTAATTTTTTTCTGATTCCTAACTGCCTACCAATCAGTTTCTTAGTGCAGGTGAAATAGTTTAACATTAAATTTTAATTTTCAATTGGGAATGAAAGTCTGGGTTTAATGCTTTTAAAAGCGTCGATAAACTATAATCAAGACTAGACTATTCATCATGAGAGAATTGAAAATGAAATCGGGGATCTTTGCACTTTTACTTGCATTGATCATAACTACGAACACGAAAGCACAAGATAAAAACATAGTAGAGTTAGCGGTAGGAACTGAGAGCCTATCAACACTAGTAGCAGCTGTTAAAGCAGGCGACTTAGTGGCAACCCTACAATCTGAAGGACCATTTACGGTTTTTGCACCAACTAATGAAGCTTTTGCTGCATTACCGGAAGGAGTATTAGATATGCTTCTAAAACCTGAGAACAAGGATAAGTTAGTAGCTGTATTAACCTACCATGTAGTGCCAGGTAAAGTAATGTCGAAATCCATTAAAGATGGCATGAAGGCAAAATCGGTGGAAGGAAGTACCATCACTTTGAAAAAAGGATATGGTAAAGTAATGGTTGATAATGCAACGGTTGCAATGGCTGATGTAGTAGCAACAAATGGTGTAGTACATGTAATTGATACAGTAATATTACCACCAAGCATTGTAAAAGCATTGTCTAAGTAGTAGCATAATACTCTTTAATCCACATTAATAAAGAGTAAGTCTCAATACGAAGCCGAGTGTAATAGCTCGGCTTTTTTTATTCCTGCTAATTACCTATAGTTCATTGTTTACAATTAATATATAGGGTATTAGATAAAAAATATTAGGGATTTTGTTGAAGGGCATGGCTTGTACGTCTGAACCAAAGAAACAGTCTACAAGTGAACGTATTGAATCAATTCCATCACTTACTCCAACCTTAATAAAGTCCGTTAGCCAAATCAATGATTCCACCTTTGGGTTGTTCACCAATCCACTCATCAAATGAAACAAGTGATCCAATAGAGAAGATCTTTGCAGTGATGTTGGTTAACTACCCTTACTTCTTTGCCTTCGCTTTTTGTTCTTTTTCCTTAATCACATAATTCACATGTAGGAATTCAAGTGCGGCAGCTTCTTGGCCTTTCCAATTCTGTATCATCTGCTGAAATTCTTCTTCAGTGGTGTTATGAGGATCGCCTCCATAGCTCCAAATAATCCACCTGCGAAGTCCTTTTTCTTCATCTTTCTTCTTGTTACTTGGAAAAACAGCATCGGTGCGCGCTCGCATCATCATTATATCTTGAGCCGCTGTTGGGCCAATACCTTTGATGTTGGTGAGTTCTTGATAGGCCGTTGCGGGGTCACAATTCATGATATATTCCATATCCGTTTCACCCCCAACAATATTATGAGACAGCTCTACAAGATATTGCCCTTTGCGTAGTGTAGGGCCAAGTTTACGTATGTTGGCAGGGTCCGCTTTCATCAACTGATGAGGTCGTGGCCAAGCTGGTAAATTCTTACCTTTGTGGGTTAATGCAGCACCGTAGGCTTCCCGAATAGCAAACATCATTTTTTTAGCGGTCGGTTTATGGTTCATCTGCATTTCCACAATACGATTTTGAATATCCTCGAAAAGATTAGCTCGAGTCATTCTCTTTAACCCATATAATTCAGAAAGCTTATCGGCCAATAGTGGATCATCCGAGGCTTGGTCGTACAGTGGACGCGTATCCATTTCGGTGCCTAAGATCTTTTTTAAGCTCACGTTGGCCTCATCAATATCATCTTTGGAGAGTGATTCTTTACACTCGATATGAAACTCAGGTGCATCAGGATCTCCATTAAAGAATACCGTAATCACAACATCACGATCTCCAATAGGAATAGGTCGAGTGAAGCCTTCTTCGAATATGGTTTCGGGGTCGTGTTCATGATCGAAGTATGATTCAACATCCAGGCATAAAAACCAGTCGTGTGGGGGGATGGATTTAAGCGTCCATGAGCTCATAAATTCAGGTACCTATGGGTGTAAGTTCACATTGTTGCTACTTCAATAATTCAATGAAATGTACAATCGTTCAGGAATCAACATCAAAATAAAATGAAGGATTTATCCCCTGTTGCCTTCGCTCTCGTTCTAATTTCTGCTCATACATGTTCTCCACATCTTTTAGTGTATCGGCATCATTTAGACTTAAATCCCAACGAATGGCTTTAAAACGGGGAAAACGTAAGGTGTACTTTGCTTTCGTTCGCTTGTTTACTTGAATGTCTTCGAATTCAAGTTCAATCACTAGATGAGGTTTTAAGAGAACAGTAGGACCAAAACGCTCGAGGATAATATCTTTGATCAGCGCATTCATTTTCTTCAGTTCAACGTCTGAATATCCGCTATAGGCTTTACCAATAGGGATAAACTCTTCTTCGTACCGGTCATCGTCTTTCACGGAAACTCCTAAAGTGAAGTCAGAGTAACTTCCTCCACGCTTACCACTGCCAGCATGTGCATACAACATTACGGTATCTAAACTGCCACTCGGTTTTTTAACCTTCAACCATGACTTACGTCGCTGCCCAAATTCATACATCGAATCTTTACGCTTTAACATGAGCCCTTCATTCCCATGCTCTAAAGCATGATCAAACAATGTTGAGATATCCTGTTTGGATTGTACAGCAAACTGGTTGGTGATTGGTATGGAATGGCTATGAGCCACTTCTTCAAGAAGCTTTCTGCGTTCATGAAGAGGAGCATCAAAAAGTGCATGTTCATCGAAATAAAGTAGATCATAACTAATGAATAGCACCGGGTATTTACTAAGCAGTAGCTCGGTAGGCTTCTTCACTCCCATACGTTGTTGGAGGTGTTGAAAGGGCATGATGGTGTTATCTACATACACACAAAGTTCACCATCTAGAACTGTGGGAGGGAGTTGTTTGTCCTCAAAAAAGGAAATTACTTCTGGAAAGCTATGGCTGATTTCATTGAGGTCTCGTGAGTAAAGTCTTACCTCATTGTCTTGGATATGTGCTTGGCAGCGCATCCCGTCAAATTTCTCTTCAGCGATATAGGCACTGAAATCCTCTACACTTCTACTTTCGATGGGGGAGGCAAGCATAAATGCTATAGGGCTAAACATCTTAAACTGAGCCGTGTCCAACTTAGATTCACGAGCAAGCACAGCGGTTTTACCCATACTCCCGCTTATCATATGGGCGTATCGTACTTGATCTAGATTCGCATCAAAGGCTTTGGCTATGGCATGGAGAAGGCTCTTAGACTCGAAACCGATACGCAACGATCCTTGCCCTAAAATGCGAATGAAGTACTTGACTTCAAGGGGTGTTATTTGGTTCCATGTATCCCAAATGATGCGCTGTTTTTCCACTCGTTTTCGGGTATTAGCTAATCGACTATAGACTTCAGCAATAGCACCTAAAGTAAGTCCACCATCGCTCCATTTATTTCGAGCTTCAGGTATGTTTTCAAATAATCGTTGAATGGTTTCAGAGGAGCTACCAGTGGCCGTTTTGCAAGGTTTGAAAACCAAATCGTAATCAATTTCACAGAAGTCGGCAGCTAAGGTAGCAAGCGTTCGGTGACCCACCGATGCTCGAATTCCAGATACATTTGAAAAGGCTCCCTCACTTAAAAACTGAGTCGTAATTTCAAGCTCTTCCGTGGTAGTAATAGATTGGAGGAATTGAACACATAATGCAATTTTAGCATTGTTTCCACGAGTATTCGCTATGCGTTCAACAAAATCACAGAATGATTTAAAGGAAGTTTCCACAATTAGGTCTCCTCATCGGCTGGAAGGTCTAAGTACTCTGATGGAATACCTAAATTCGTTAAATAATGAAGTACGACTTGAGGATTGGGCGTATGAGTAATGAATACTTTTTTGGGGTTGAGACGCTTACACAGTTGAATTAACTCAAAGAAATCTAAATGGTCGGATATGGGAATCATGGCATCTACGGTAAGCTGAGATTGCCTGGAGGCATTACTTGCCCAGCCCGAACAGTAAGCGATTTTCTTCCTTTGAATATTACTCGCAAAGCCATTATTCAATGCTGAACTCGGGGTAATTAAAATTTTACCTTCACAGCTGTCACGGTCATAGCGTTCATATTCACCTAATGGGAATCCATGCTCTTCATAAACCTTGCATAAGTTATACCCAGCTCCATGAATCTGCATTGGGTGGCCAAGTTCTTTGAGTATGTACATCAACTCTTGAGCTTTGCCCAAATTATAGGCCGTAAACACAGGGGTGTAGTTTTGGTACAAACACTCTGATGCAAACCCTCTGATCTGCTCCGCTAATGCTTGTTCATTCATCCACTTATAGATGGGCAGGGCAAAGGTGGCTTCGGTTATAAAAGTATCAATGGGGACATTGGGCAGTTCAAATCCTTCGGTTGCTGGCGATGGTGGTGTTCGATAATCACCCGTATATAACAGATTCCCTGAGTCACTTTCGATGAAAGTCATAGCTGAGCCTAAAATATGTCCCGCTGGATAAAAAGTGATTCGGGCTCGTTCGGTTTCTAAAGTTTGAGCAAAGGGAAGCTCATGAACCGTGCCTTTGAATCCTCTGAGCTTCATAAAACTGGCAGTAGGAGGAGTCGCATATACTGTCATCGAACGATTTCTTGGTACATGATCGGCGTGGGCGTGGCTGATAAATACATACTCAGCTTTGCTCCCCGAATAGTCTAATCCTATTCCTAACTCAGGAAGTAAGATGCCATGATATCCTTCTTTTATAACCTTCAGCATTAATCACTATGATTCGTTTGTTGGTTAAACTAATCATAGTGGGTGACAGTTCGTGGCATACATAAATCAAGTTCTAGTCACCTCCACATACAAAAAAAGCCCGAATCAAATCCGGGCTTTAAGAGTCTGAATGTTGAAAGCTACTCAACAACGAGTTCTTCTTTCTTATTCTTTAATTCTTCTGGTAGAGATTCTTTAATAGCTTCTGCAAAAGCTGAAACCACATTCTGTTTCAGGAATTCACGGCTATACACTAAGCGTATTTTTCGTGTAGGAACGGGATCCATAAACTCTTTGATGACTCCATTCGCACAACGGGTGTCGTGATCTTGCATGGCAAGGTAAGGCATCAGGGTAATACCGAAATCTTGTTCTACCAATCGTTTGAGAGTTTCAAGGTTTCCGCTTTCAAAGGTCACATTGTTGTTTTTGATCTTGTCGTTGGTCTGCTTGCACAACTTAATCGTTTGGTCTCTGAAGCAATGCCCTTCGTTCAATAACCATAACTCTTGAGAGTAGAGATCATCGATGCACAACTTGTCTTTGGTGGCAAAATCGTGCCCGTTACTCAAGTAGCCTAAAAATGGTTCTAAGAACAATTCTTGCTCATGAATATGCTGGCTAGTGGATGTTGCAATAATACCAACATCGAAGTGATCTTCGTGTAAGCCATCTAATACTTCACTGGTAAGCGCTTCTTCAAAAATGAGCTTTACATTCGGATGTTTTAGAGTGAATGGCTTCAAAAATAAAGGAACAAGATAAGGAGCAATGGTGGGGATAATACCTACTCGAAAGGTTCCCGAAAGCTCTTTGTCTTTCACCGACACCATATCTTCAATGTGCTTAGAGCCACTCAGTATTACCTTCGCCTGTTCAATAATTTGTTCACCAATAGCGGTGGGTACTACAGGCGATTTTGAACGATCGAAGATGAGAACGCCGAGTTCGTCTTCCAACTTCTGAATTTGCATACTCAGTGTTGGTTGGGTAATAAATATCTTTTGAGCTGCGGTAGCAAAGTGGCGATATTTATCTACAGCCACGATATAAGATAGTTGAGTGAGGGTCATAAAAAAACGATTGAGTTCGTTGATAATCTACTTACTTAAAACAAAAAAAGCTCCCTGAATTAGAGAGCTTCCAAATCCAAGAAATCAGAATTTATAGGCTATCAGCATATTTAATGATTTTAGCTACATCTTGTTCCTTCTTAAAACTCAATTTGTTTTGTTTAGCATAAGCTTTCAAAGCGTCTTTATTTGAATCAAATGCCTTAAGCACATCCTTCTCTTTTAGCTTCTTAATTTTTTTGAGCTCACCATTCGGTAACTGTACAAAATAGTTAGTGTAAGTTCGAATGCGATCTCTATACTCACCAGATCCATAACTAGCTTGCTGGCCTTCGGTTTTACGAGTGTTGTAGTGCACAAAAAAGATGTGATCACCTTTGTATAGTGTTTGAACAAATGTCTCAGGCGTGATGTTCTCACTGCGATGGTTTAAACCTCGTTCAAAAACTATGCGCGTATCATCTTCTAAGTAGTAAAAGCCCAACACTTTCTCGGTGGGCATCATCAGCTTTTGGCCCTCTTGCATGAACTCTATATAATTTTCTAAGCTGTTAAATCGGAGAGGGGTTTTTACCGTCTGCTTTCCATTCGCTAACGTAATGCGGCCAATATTCCAGCTTTCATTGATATAGGGTGAACCTGATACCGTTCGGTACTTACTCTCTTTAACGGTGGAGCCGTAGTAGCCCATGTTTGCGAGGTCATCAAATTCAATTTCGCCTGCCGAGATATCTTGAGCAATGGCTGATGGCATGCTTAAAAGAATCAGTGCTAAAGCAAGTAGGGATAGTCTTTTTGATAGTTTCATAGTCTCTTAAATAATCTTGATAATAGTATGGGGATAAGGATACGATTAATCTGAAAAAAGCTTGTGAAAAAGGTTGATAAGAATTGTGAAATGCTGAAAATAATCTCTTGAAATTCAACTTAGTTTTGAAGCTGTTGAACTGTATATTCACTATTCAGCAGAGTTTTCATTGACCCCTTTTTATGTATCTAATTTTTGATACCGAGACAACCGGTTTACCCCAAGATTTTTCAGCACCTATCACAGATCTAGAGAACTGGCCACGCCTTGTTCAGCTTGCATGGCAGTTACATGATCATACCGGTAAACTTATCTCGAGCGGTAACTATATCGTTAAGCCCGAAGGCTTTACCATTCCATTTAACTCTGAACAAATTCATGGGATCTCTACAAAAAGAGCCAATGAAGAGGGAATTGACTTAGTTGAAGTACTTCATGCCTTTAGAAAAGATATGGACCGTGCATTTTTCTTAATCGGGCACAATGTCTCTTTTGATGAGAAGGTGATGGGCGCAGAATACCTTCGTAAAAAAATTCCGTCGGCTATAATGGACAAGCCGAAAATTGATACGAAGGACGAAGGTACTGAATATTGCAAGATTGAAGGTTCGCGTGGCTACAAATGGCCAACTTTGATGGAATTGCATAGAGCACTTTTTAATCGTGGCTTTGATGATGCCCATGATGCAGCCGCGGATGTGGAAGCCACTTCTCGTGCCTTTCTGGAAATGGTGCGCCTAGGTGTAATCAAGGTAAACTTCCCGCTAGACGCTAAGCTGTATGAATCGTCGGCAAGTTACATGAAACGCGAGGAGTACATCGACCTAGTATCCCCATCTAGGATCAAAAAAAAAGATGATGAATTAATTGAGGGTGAAAAAAGTGAGGCGAATGAGGCTGTAGAGCCTGAAGTTGAATTAGATGAAGATCTAGTTTTTACTCACCTTCACTGTCATTCTAAGTTTTCCGTACTCCAAGCTACAGCCGGAATTAAAGATTTGGTTGCTAAAGCCAAAAATGAAGGAATGCCTGCCGTAGCACTTACCGATTTAGGCAATATGTATGGGGCTTTTAGTTTTGTGGCTGAAGCACATAATGCAGGAATAAAACCTATTGTTGGTTGTGAGTTTTATGTAGTTGAAGATCGCCATAAGAAAAAGTTTACCCGCGAAAACAGAGATAAGCGCCATCAAATCCCGATTTTAGCTAAAAATCAAAATGGGTATAAGAACTTGGCAAAGCTTAGTTCTATTGGTTTCACCGAAGGTTACTATTACAAATTTGCCCGAGTTGATAAGGAAGTAATAAAGGAGTATGCAGAAGACTTAATCTGCTTGAGTGGTGGCATATATGGCGAGCTTGCCGATCTTATCCTGAATAAAGGGGAAGAGTATGCTGAAGAAGCACTACAGTGGTGGATGGAAGTATTTGGAGATGACTTCTATCTAGAAGTGCTTAACCATGGTTTACCGGAAGAGCAAAAGGTGAACGAGGTCTATAAGGAGTTTTCTAAGAAATACGGCGTAAAACTCGTTGCCACCAATAATGTATTCTATTTAGAAGAGGAAGACGCCAAAGCCCACGATGCACTCATTTGTATTGATGATGGTAAGTTGATGAGTACTCCAATTGGGCGAGGTAAAGATTTTAGATATGGATTTCCTAATAACGAATTCTATTTCAAGACCTCAGATGAAATGAAAGCGTTGTTTGTGGATATGCCACAAGCCATTATGTCGACCCAAGAAATCGTAGATAAAATTGAGCCAATCAAATTATCTCGTGATGTAATTCTACCAAATTTTGAATTACCCGATGGCTTTGAAACAGAAGATGATTTCCTTCGGCACATTACCTATGAAGGTGCAAAACCGCGGTATGAAGACCTGAATGAAGAGGTAAGAAATCGCATCGACCATGAGCTGAAGATTATCAAGGATATGGGCTTTGCTGGGTACTTCTTGATTGTTCAGGATTTTATTTCAGCTGCTCGAGATATGGGGGTATATGTAGGGCCCGGTCGAGGTTCAGCCGCTGGTTCTGTGGTGGCCTATTGTACCGGTATTACCAATATCGATCCACTGAAATACGATCTTCTTTTTGAGCGTTTTTTGAATCCTGAACGTGTATCGATGCCTGATATCGATATCGATTTCGATGATGATGGTCGTCAAAAAGTGATTGAATATGTAGTAAATAAATACGGTAAAAATCAGGTAGCCCACATCATCACCTTCGGGTCTATGGCAGCACGTTCATCGGTTCGTGATGTAGCTCGAGTGCTTGATTTACCCCTTTCAGATGCCGATAGACTAGCAAAACTTGTCCCAGAACGACCTGGTACTTCCCTAGATGATGCTTTCAGTGAAGTAAAAGAACTGCGCGACTTAAAAGCTGGGGAAGGCTTAGAAGCTGAAACCCTCAAGATGGCCCATGTATTAGAAGGGTCGGTTCGAAATACAGGGATTCATGCCGCTGGTATTATAATCGCTCCGGATGATCTCACCGAATATATTCCTGTAAGTACGGCCAAGGATGCCGACTTAACGGTAACACAGTTTGACGGAAGTGTTATCGAAAATGCAGGTATGCTGAAGATGGATTTCTTGGGTCTAAAAACCTTGTCGATTCTAAAAACCGCGATTGGATTAGTAAAAGAGAATCACGGTATAGAGTACGATCTCGATGATATTCCACTTGATGACGAAAAGACATATAAGCTTTACCAAAAGGGAGGAACTTTAGGAACCTTCCAGTTTGAGAGTGAGGGTATGAGGAAATACCTGAAAGATCTGAAGCCAACCAATATCAACGACCTTATTGCTATGAACGCATTGTATCGTCCAGGTCCGATGCAGTTTATCCCAGATTATATCAAGCGTAAGCAAGGCGTTGAAAAGGCGGAATACGATCATGAGCTTATTAAAGATATTCTAGAGCCAACATTCGGAATTATGATCTATCAGGAGCAGATCATGAATGTGGCACAGAAATTAGGGGGGTATACACTTGGGGGTGCAGATTTACTTCGCCGTGCCATGGGTAAGAAAAAGCATGACGTTATGGAGGCCGAGAAGCCTAAGTTCGTAGCTGGCGCCCAAGAACAAGGGGTTGACGAAAAAACGGCGCTTTCTGTATTCGAGAAGATGCAGATGTTTGCGAGTTATGGTTTCAATAAATCGCATTCGGCGGCATACTCGGTGGTGGCATATCACACGATGTATTTCAAGGCGAATTACCCCGCTGAATACATGGCGGCAGTGATGAGCCATAATATGAACGATATCAAAAAAGTGGCCTCCTTTATCGAAGAATGCCAGAAAATGGGTATCGAAGTAAAGCCACCAAATATCAATACAGCCCGTGGAAAATTCGTAGCAAAAGAAGGCACGGTACACTATGGGATGTCGGCCATTAAAGGAGTTGGATCTTCAGCCATTCAGCATATAGTGGAAGAGCGTGAAGAAAACGGCCTATTTAAATCTATTTTTGATTTTGCAGCTCGTGTAGACCTGCGCGTTTGTAACCGAAGAACTTTAGAGAGTTTGATCGCAGCCGGTGCTTTCGACGAGCTTGACGATAATAGAGCTCAGCTGATGGGAGGTGTAGAAGATATCCTTTCTTATGCATCTCGAAAGCAAGAAGAAGAACGCATGAACCAAGTGAACCTATTTGGTGGGGGATCAGGAAATGCGGCGTATCAAGAACCGAAACTGAAGTCTGTTCCAAAATGGAGCAGTATAGAAAGGCTCAATAATGAAAGGGAGCTCATTGGCTTTTACCTGAGTGGGCATCCTTTGCAAAGGTACGAAGAGGACATAAAGTTATTTGGAAAGCAGAATCTAAGCGATGACTGCTTGAACAGATTACCCCATGATTCTGATGTCCGATTCATCGCGATTATTACCGGAAAGCGACAAGCCACAGATAAGAAGGGTAGACCTATCGCATTCCTTCAACTAGAGGATTTGAATTCTTCTATTGAAGTAGCTGTTTTCAGTAACGAGTTCGACCGTTACAATGCATTACTTCAAGTAGATAATGTAGTTTTTGTATCAGGTAAGTTTCGAAGAAGAGATCGAGGTAATAGTGTGATTGTAACGGCCGTTGACCGAGTCGAAAATCTTCGAGAAAAATACCAAGACAACCTTAAATTACATTTGAAAGTAGTTACTTCTGAACTACAGCCAGAAGATGTAAAGCAAATGGAAACCCTATTCCAGCTTCATAAAGGCACAACTATGGTGAAAATGAAAGTGCACAGCAGTGAAGCAAAAGGTCCTATTAGAATGAATGTTCGTAATTTTGTGGTGGATCCTAATGATGAATTACTAAAAGGATTGAGAAATGTATTGGGCGACGAGAAGGTGGAATTAAGCCTGTCGTGATAAAGCCTTGCAATGAACGGTATAACTACAAACAATGTGACTTATTAGTGGAAAAATTGTGATATTTAGACCGTTAAAGAAAAAAAGATTTTTAAACAATAACCTTAGGTGACAGGAATGGCAAAAGCACTTGAATTTACAGACAGCAACTTTGAAGCTGAAGTACTTAACTCAGATAAACCAGTATTAGTAGACTTTTGGGCAGAATGGTGTGGCCCTTGTCGCATGATTGGACCAGTTGTAGAAGAAATGGCTGGCGAATATGACGGCAAAGCTAAAATTGGTAAAGTAAATGTAGATAATAACCCAGAAATCTCTGTGAAGTACGGAATTCGTAGTATTCCTGCATTATTGATTTTCAAAAACGGTGAAGTTGTTGACCAAATCGTTGGTGCGGTTCCAAAACCACATTTAACAAAACAACTAGATGCTCAACTAGCATAAATAGTTGAAGTACGGAAATTAAAAAAGCCGGTTAGGATGTCCTAATCGGCTTTTTTTATGAGGATGAATTCATCCAGAAAATAGTGCAGAGCTGATTTTTTTAAACCTTGAACTTCAAAGTTAAACAGGTGCCGTTTTCAGTATAGGTAACTTCATCGGCGTATTCTTCCATTAAAAATACACCACGGCCACTTGTTTTAAGTAGGTTTTCTTCAGCCAAAGGATCGGCTACTTCAGAAGGCGTAAATCCTTCCCCTTCATCTTTAACCGAAACAGTGAGAACTTCCCCATCAAATTGAGCTAAGATTCTCACTTTTTTAGATTCGTCTAGCTTATTGCCATGAACAATACCGTTTGTAGCTGCTTCACTAACTGTTAGCATCAAACGAGCATAGAACTCATCATCAAAGTCTAAGGACGATTGAAGTTCATTCAAAAGTCCTTCTACTTTTTCTGCCTCTTCATAGCGAGACTCGAGTATAAGTTCCGTGCTATAATTCATGAAATTAATTAAGCGTAGATTCCGCGAAGCTTCAAGGTTGTAGCAACACGATCGATAGAATAAACATAAGCAGCCTGACGTAATGTGATGCTGTACTTTTCACTTACGGTAAATAAGTTATCGAAAGCTTCACGCATCATACGATTTAAGCGGCGGTTAACACGCTCTTCCGTCCAGAAGTAACCATGGCGATCCTGTACCCACTCAAAGTAAGAAACAGTTACACCACCCGCATTAGCAAGAATGTCAGGAATTACCATAATTCCATTTTCTTCTAGAATCTTATCAGCATTGGCAGTTACTGGTCCGTTTGCACCTTCAGCAATAATTTTTGCACGGATGTTGCCAGCATTGTCTTTGTCGATTTGATCTTCTTTCGCCGCAGGAATTAGTACATCACACTCTAGTTCAAGCAGATCTTTGTTCGAGATTTTTTCAGCACCGTCAAAGCCTTCGAGAGAATAGCCGTTGGTTTGAGAGTAATGGATAGCTTTAGGAATATCGATTCCATTCTTGTTATAGTAGCCACCACTTACATCACTAATCGCGATGATTTTAGCTCCCTGCTCATAAATTAATTGAGCCGAAACAGAACCTACATTACCAAACCCTTGCACTACAATAGAGGCATCGCTTGGGGAAATTTTCAGTTTACTTAAAGCCGCTAATGTAGTTGTAATTACACCACGTCCGGTAGCTTCGCGGCGACCCTTCGAGCCACCTAGAATAATAGGCTTACCAGTTACAACCGCAGTATCATTTTTATGGCTTTTCATGCTGTAGGCATCCATAATCCAAGCCATAATCTGCTCGTTTGTATTCATATCTGGAGCTGGGATATCACGATCTGGTCCAAATACTTCAAACATATTGGTAGTATAGCGACGAGTTAATCGCTCCAATTCTGGCATAGATAATTTCTTCGGGTCTACTCTAACGCCACCTTTAGCTCCACCAAAAGGAACATTTACACATGCACACTTCCAAGTCATCCATGCTGCTAATGCTTTCACTTCATCTAAGTGAACATCTTCAGCGTAACGGATTCCACCTTTAGATGGCCCAAGGATACTGTTATGAATTACACGATAGCCTTCAAATACTTCAATGCGTCCATCATCCATAGTAACAGGTATTGCTACCATAACTACTTTTTCTGGCGTTGATAAGTATTGGAATACGCCTTCGTCTAAATCTAAGATATCGGCTGCAAAACGGAATCTTTCCATCATGGAAGCAAATGGAGAATCGCTTTGTGGTATTGGGGCGGGTTCTTTATAGTACTCTTTTGAAAGAGCTTCTTTTAATTCTGACATATGTAGATGTAAAGTTCTTTAGGGTGCTAAAAAATGCATGCAAATATATAAATAAGACAGTCTAATCTCCTACTAAAAAGACATTATCGACACGAAAAAGTTAAGGTTTAAAAAATATTACAGTAATAGTGTGATTAAACGCCCGCCGTATTTAATCTAAAGCTGAGAAATAAAGAGGAATTCATAGTATTAACTCATTTTTGCATAGTAGAGCAAATTTGAATTTAACATAGAAATATATCATACTAAGGCTTGCTTGCGTTAGGTAAGCTCAAAGTTCATGATCCTGCATTTTCCATGAAAGAGAGATAATAAGTTACATCAACCTAAATCGGATGCACAATGAACGCAAATGTACTGGTGTTAAATCAGGATTATCAGCCATTGAGTATTTGCTCAATACAACGGTCCATGAAGCTCATCTTTTTGGATAAAGCCGAACTATTGCACGATCACCCTACAAAGAAACTTCGAACTACAAGGCAGCAATACGACTACCCGTCAGTTATTCGATTACGCTCATACATTCGTATCCCTTATTCAAAAGTGGTATTAACTCGACGAAATATCATGCGCAGAGATGGGTTCAAGTGTCAGTATTGCGGAAAGAAATCGAATTTAACCATCGATCATGTGCTACCAAAAAGTAGAGGGGGTAAAGATACCTGGGAAAATCTTACAACAGCATGCGATAAGTGTAATGTGAAAAAAGGAAATAGAACTCCTAAAGAGGCGCTAATGCCACTTCGAAGTGAGCCGTATCGTCCCGTTCCAATTACCTTTTTTAGAGACTTCAACGGCGGGGTTCAAGAGCCGTGGAAGCCGTACCTATATATGACTTAACGAGCTATTTAGTCAGGCTCAACTCACTTAAATCAACTTGCTATGAAAAATGTAATCATAGCTATTGGGGTTGTCGTTATTTGTATAGCTATCAGTTCTGCTTTCGGGAATATTAGAGGCGGATTATTGGTGGGTATAATTCTAGCAATTGTGATCCTCAAAAGAGTTAAAAGCAATACTTCCATCAAAGAAGCTGCAGATTGATTTTTCTTTGCCCCAGCTTATCAGAGGCATAGAGAATTCTAACTGATGAAGGCATACAATTCCAAATAAGGAGTAGAAAAAGCCTTATATTTTAGGTTCGCAAAAAGTGAACGGATATCGCACAACATCATGAGTAAAAAAGGAAGAGTTCTCGTTGCTATGAGTGGAGGAGTTGACTCCTCGGTAGCAGCTGTAATGCTAAGAGAACAAGGTTACGAAGTTATAGGCATCACCATGAAAACCTGGGACTATCACCGTAGTGGTGGTTCGAACGGGAAAGAAACGGGTTGTTGTACGGTTGAGTCGATGAACGACGCTCGCCATATTGCTGTAAATCATGGCTTCAAACATTTTATTGTTGATATCCGTGAGGAATTTGGAGATTGGGTAATCGACCGTTTTGTTGGCGATTACATGGATGGCCGAACTCCTAACCCTTGTGTGCTATGTAACACGCATATTAAATGGGCTGCGCTACTAAAACGAGCAGATAACCTTGGTTGTGATTTTATTTCTACAGGACATTATGCAAGAGTTCGTGAAGAAAATGGCCGCCATATCATCTCAAAAGGTCTAGATCCCAAAAAAGACCAATCTTACGCACTTTGGGGAGTAGCTCAAGAACATCTTGAAAGAACTATTTTTCCATTAGGTGGGTATTCTAAAACCGAGATTCGCCAAATTGCTGAAGATCATGGATTGCTGAATGTTGCTAACAAGCCAGATTCTTATGAAATCTGCTTTGTTCCAGATGATGACTACAGAAGATTTTTAAAAGACAAAGTACCAGGACTAGAGCAAAGGATGAAGGGAGGTAAATTCGTGGACAAGGATGGAAATATCTTAGGTGAACACGAAGGCTATCCATTCTACACTATTGGCCAACGTAGAGGATTAAATTTGCCTATGGGTAAGCCTGTGTATGTAACCGATATCAATGCGGTTACAAATACTATAACCATTGGTGAAAAAGAAGATCTTATTAGTACTACGCTTACAGCAAAGGAAATTAATCTGATTAAGTACGATAAAGTTCCGACTGAGAATATGGAAATAACCGGCGCTATTCGATATAATGATGATGGTGCGATTGGTTATCTAACTCAGCTAGGAGAAGATGAGATCAAAGTTCATTTCCCAGCAGGTCGCGAAGCAATTACTCCTGGACAAGCCGTTGTTTGTTATGAAGGAGACGATGTTGTGGCCGGTGGTTGGATTAGAAAAGTGAATGTTGGCATGGATGATTTAATCTAAGCGTAACATTACTACTCTTCGGACGTTTACTACTCGCGTAAATTAAATAACATTACTACTATGAAATCACGACTAGTATTTTCTTTCTCACTATTACTTTTTAGCATCTTTGTATCCACTTCAGCGATAGCTCAGTTTCAAGGGCAAATTACCATGAACATCTATAGCGAGGATAATGGAGTTCCAAACACCAGTGAGCTGAATATGTTTGTAACTGCTCAACGAATCTTTGTAAAAGGTGAGAACGAGGTGAGTTTAACAGAAGGCGTTAACTCTGGAGGTATCTTAATCCGAAATGATATGAAAGACTTTATCATTTTAATGGACGACAATGATGCTCTTCAAGTAACTAAGTCTGAAATCGAAGGACTTTTCAAGATGTTTTCATCAATGAGTGGTTCTTCCTCAAGTTCAAATAAAAGAGATCGCGCGGGTTTCGAATATACAGGCAAAACGAAGTCCATAAATGGCTATGAAACGTCTGAACTTCGTATTTGGAATAAAAGCAAAGATGAGAATGGTGAATATATCTCGGTATGGTTAACTCCAAATGTTGATATCAATTGGGGAATGCTTGCACAAACTTGGGAAAATTTACCAGAAGATGCCGATGAAGCGGTAAATCAAGTTTCTCAAGAAGCGATTTTTAAATCGAAAAACTTCCCAATGCTCATTGAGGTTACCAGCGATGAAGGAACCGAAGTGATAATGGAAGTAACCAACATCTATAAAACAAACTTAGCTAAAGCAATGGTTGAAATACCAGCTGGGGTGAATTTAATCGGTGTTTCCGACTTGATGTTTAAGATGATGTCGGGCGGCAGATAAAAAGAATAGATAATAAAAAAGGCGTCTTCCCTTAAGGTTGACGCCTTTTTTTATGAACTGAAATCTCAGTTTATTTAATAATGGTCATTCGTTTTGTAATCGTTTGACCCGCTGCTCTTAAGCGATAGATATAAATCCCTGAGGATAAATTATCAGCGTTGAAAGTATAAGAATACTCTCCAGCACTTAATCGCTTATTTACAATCGTACGTACTTTCTGGCCTAGCATATTATAAACACTCAATTCAGTTAAACCTGCTTCCGAGAGGTTAAATGAAATGTTTGTACTAGGGTTGAAAGGGTTCGGATAGTTTTGTGATAATCGAACTTGATCTGGTGTATTAAGCTCGGTTTCTTCATTAGAAGTAACCACACCTCGTTCTATTACAACAGCTCTAGATTCACTGTAAGCTTCGTTGCTACCATCGGATGCTACCACTCTATGGTATAAAGTAGCCGAAGCACCTTGTTGAACATCTAATGAAGCTAGAATGCTATCTACAACGGCATACGTAGTAGTGAACGTTGTAGCACTTCCTGTAGAGGAGGTGATCACTTTTGCGTCAAAATTCACATCCGTTGAAGCTTCCCAAATGTAGGTTACTTCATTTCCATCAGGATCAGTGGTAGCTGTCCATGTCGCCGTGAAATCTGTTGACGCATCACCACTAATGGTAATATTTGCATCATCAGCAGGTGTACTTAATGTACTTGGGTCGGGGAGGGAATTGTCGCCAAATAGCAATTGGCCACGTATCTCGCCACCAGCTTCTCCAGCTGTGTGTACATTTACGTAGGTACCCTCATCATATAGCGCGGTGATTTGCGCTTCTGTCATTGTATAGGTATTTGAAGCAACTGAATATTGACCTGCTGTATCTTGTGATACTGTTGCAGTTAAGGCAGTTACTACACCACCATTAGCTGTTACACCACCCTCATGTAGATGTGATGCATCATAGGTGCTACCTAAGTCAGCAAATCCACCCGTCATTATTGCGGTGGTTCCGTTTATCTCAAGATTAACAGCACCGTAACCCATCGTTACTACAGCAGGATTTTCATGTAAGCCATTTAATTTAGTTTTGAAGTATGCCGTTGCATCACCTAATACTTGTCCACGGAGTTCACCGCTTGCATGAGTAGTTGAGTGGATGTTTACATACAATTCACGATTCATCAACTTTGTAATCTGATCAGTAGTTGCTAAGAACTTATTATCTGAGTACAAATAAGTACCAGACTTAAGGTCAACAGCTACATCAGCAGTTAATGATAATTCAATGCCGCCTGATGCCCCTGCATGTCCAGCATGAACATGTGATCCGCCTGCTACAGAAGCGTCAAAATTACCTTCTAAGTTAGCAAATGCACCACTTACGATGATTGAGTCGCTTGGACTTAATTCTACTGTTACAGCACCAGCTGCCGCAGTTTTAATAGAAGGGTTTTCAGCAGTTCCAGATAAGGAAGCATAAAAAGATGCTTTTACGGGAGGTGTAACTTGCCCTCTTAATTCACCTGAAGCGTTGTTCGCTGTATGTACATTAACATAAAACTCGCGATTCATTAGTGAAGTTTTTTGGCTAGCTGTTAATTCGAACCTGTTCTCTGAGGCCAAGTATGTACCAGATTGGCTATCCGTTTCAAGCGTAGCATTAAGGGTAAATGCCACACCACCATTTGTGCCTGTTGTTCCAATGTGCAAATGAGAGGCACTATAAGCGCTACTTAGGTCTTTAAAAGAACCAGATACGAAGAGGGAATCTCCATTGAGTTCAAAAACTAATCCACCACTCGCCATAGTTTTTACAGCGGGTACTTCGAATGCACCAGATAAATTAGTTCTAAAAGTAGCGTCAGCTTGTGGTGTTAACTGTCCGCGAATTTCACCTGAGGCATAACCTTCAGAGTGAATGTTAACATATAACTCTCTTCCTTCAAGCATAGCTACTTGATCTGTGGTAAGAGAAAATGTGTTATCTGCTGTTGCGTAAGTTCCACCTTTGCTATCAGTGTCAACTGTAGCGGTTAAAGTGAATACAACTCCACCTCCTTGTCCAGCTAAACCAGCATGAATGTGTGATGCTGAATAATTGCCTTCTAAACCATCAAAGTTTCCTTCAACAGTTAGGGTGGTTCCATTTAAAGTTGCAGTAATTTCGCCATAAGCGGCGGTAGTAGTATTTGTGGGGACTTCATTACTCCCACTTAACGTCGATGTGAAAACTGTTTGTGCTATACTTGATTCGGATACCCCAAATAGTAGTAAACACAGAACAGATACCAAGATTGGTAACTCTCTTATTTTCATATGTCGTGTGTGTAGTTAATTATTAAAGAACTCTAACGAGTTCATACTTATACTACACTACGAAGTGGAAAACCGTTCGGATTGTTCCCAAAACGGTCTTAGAAGAGGCTAAACACTACATGCTTCCTAATAAATACATATCACCAGTAGGTTGAGGCGATCCACCTTCAGGTTCTAGGGTAATTGCAAATGCCCCACTTGTTGCCTGTTGGTTCAACTCCTGAATCTTAAAAAAGTTATCCTTTAAAGGATCATTTACGGAGAATACACCTGCACTTATCGGTTGATTATTGATTACAAACCATAATTGATAATCTTTAGCCGTTGGTACGGTTGGTAAATTTGCAACTTGAAGAAGTGCTTGGCCATTATCTTTATCCCAAACTACTTTACCATAACCATTAGGATTCACATTTAGGCCATCCATCAGTATCAGATCAACATCGCGAGCTTCAAGGATTGCAAGTAATTCTTCTTTTCGTTCTACTTCTGTTTCTAACAGCTGAATAGTGGTTTGTTGCTCTGCAATCACAGTAGAACGTTCATCTAAATCGTTTTCTAAATTTTGATTGAAAATGAACATCCCCAAAGTCATCATCATAAATACAACGGCTGCGGCAGCTGCAATTCTATATCTAGATAAGTAATGTACACTTGCCCCTGCTGAGCCTCGTGAATGAACAGAAGCCCAAGCCATTTCTAAAAGTTGTTCTTTAACTTTCTCAGATGGTTTATCAGTATAAGCCAATAAAGCCATCTCAGAAGCTATGTGCTGCATATCTTGATACAATAACAGCTGTTCTTCTGAGGCATCCTCTAAAAGAATTTTAAACTGCTTTTCTTCTTCAGCACTAAGTGCATTCAATACGGAGCCTATACATAGCTCTTCAAATAATGTGTTTTCTGATTCACTCATGCTAAGCCTCCCGATAAAATTTCTCTAAGTTTTAACATACCATCACGCATTCGGGATTTTACGGTTCCCAGTGGAATATCTAATTGTTCTGAAATCTCAGTTTGTGTTAATCCATCAAAGTAAGCCACTTGCAGTACGGTTCTTTGTTTTTCAGAAATCTTAGCTAAAGCCTCTTTCAGCATACTAGCACGATCTGATAAAATAGCATCCTCAAGTGGATTATTCTCCTCTGAAAATAAAGGCATATAAGTGTCTTCGTTATCTAAGCTCGTAGACTGCTTTTTTTGCTCCTTATATACTTTGGACCTCAATCTGTCGATTCCTTTATTTCTTGTTAAAGAAACAATCCATGTATAAGCGCTACCTTTTTCTGGATCATATTGATCCGCTTTTTCCCAAATATTTGTAAATACTTCCTGTAAAATATCTTCAGCTTCTTCTTTCTTTTTTAGTATCGAAACTAAAAGTCCAAAGAGTAATCTATTATACTGGTCATACAAAAGGGATAGCGCAACGGGGTCTTTAGCCGCTATGCGAATTAAGAGTTCTTTATCTCTTGAATTATCCTGATTGAGAAATCTGCCAATTGCAGATATAAGAAAAAATAGCATATATCTTGTTTCTGTGAGTAAGTACGAATGTGGGTAACAATTAGATTGTTAGATAATCAAAATTATTACTCAATCATTCAGCATATAGCTTCTCTCTTAACTCTTTGGCAGAATAAAATGGTTTGTCGCAGCTGTAGTTAGAGCAATAATAGATCGTCGTTTTACCATCAACAGGATGCATATTCGAGGAAAAAGGAGCAAGTGTTGACAACGATTTATTTTCGGTGCTTTTTGCGATACTGATTTTAAAGGGGTTAAAACCAGAGCGAAGTATTTTTAAAAGCTCATTATCAAAATCCAGAGCTTTTTCTGAGCTAATAACGATTTCATTTGTGCTAGCATGAGCGTATTGAATAGCTTGCAAACCAAGGGTAATACTTGAACCAGATCGAATTAAATCGGTTGAAAAACATTCACCAATTTTTTGAGCAAATTCTTCAAAATTCGAATCACCTGTTAGCCTTGATAGCTTCATCAGGTTTTGCATGGCTACAGAATTGGAGGAAGGAACAGCAGCATCATAAATCTGCTTCTGGCGACCTAATAATTCCTCGGTCTTAGTATCGGTTAAGTAAAAGCCTCCTTGCTCTGAATCCCAGAATAATTCAATCATCTGATTTTGTAGCAGAATGGCTTTTTCTAAATACTGCTCATCATAGGTTGCCTCATAGAGTTCAATACTTGCCCAAACTAACATCGCATAGTCATCCGCAAAGGCATTTATTGCATGTTCACCTTCTTTATAGCGATGAAACAATTGATTCTCGACATATAAGTTATTCAAGATAAAGGCATAAGCTTTTTTAGCTTTTTCAATAAACATGGGTTCCTGTAAAACAGCACCTGCTTTAGCATAGGCCATGATCATCATCCCATTCCAATCGCAGAGTATCTTATCGTCAAGAAGTGGTTTAATGCGCTTCTCTCGAATTTCATATAGCTGTTCCCTTATGTCATTGAACCGAACTTGATTGCTTTCATTTAAAGTCGTTTTTAAGTGAGGTATGTTCGCACCCGTTTTAACTTTAGTGGCCTCATCTTCAAAGTTTCCTTCTTCTAAAATTTGATAGTATTCCGTAAAGAACGCAGCATCTTCTTTAGATAAAACTTTTTGTATTTCGGAAAGGGACCAAACATAAAACTTCCCTTCTTCACCCTCGCTATCAGCATCTTCTGCACTGAAGAATGCACCTTCCTCTGAAGTTAATTTGTTGGTTATATATTGATCTAATTCAACAATGGTTTGCTTAAAGAGGGGAGTATTTGATACTTGCCATCCCTCGGTATAAGCCAACATCATTAATGCTTGGTCATACAGCATTTTTTCAAAATGTGGTAGTAACCATTCTTGGTCGGTTGAATAGCGATGGAAACCATAACCAATATGATCCCAAATACCACCTAATCTCATTTGAGTAAGTGTATGTTCAACAGTATTTTTGAATCGTTCTTCTTTGGTGGTGTACCATTTTCGAAGTAAGAAACTCAAATTGTGTGGCGATGGAAATTTAGGAGCACTTCCGAAACCACCATGTTGATCGTCATATCTTGCGGCTAATTGTTCGGCGGCATAATCAACCGACTCTAAACCAGGGAATAATCCCTGTTCAAATTCTTGGGATCTTTGAAATCCATCTTTAATCCCTTCTACAGCTTTTTGCACCTTAGCAGGTTCGTGCTTCCACATGCCGGTAATACCAGGAATTAACTGGCGTAAACCAATGCGGTTAAATCGCGCTTCTTTTGGTATGTAAGTACCGGCAAAAAATGGTTCTTTATCAGGTGTCATGATGATACTCAAAGGCCAACCGCCATGGCCATTTAGCATCTGGCACACCGTCATATAAGTGGAATCGATATCAGGGCGCTCTTCCCGATCTACTTTAATATTGATGAACGCTTGGTTCATGAGCTCAGCTATGCCTTCATCTTCGAAACTTTCGTGCTCCATCACGTGGCACCAGTGGCAGGTAGCATAACCGATAGATAAGAAGATCGGTTTGTTTTCTTCTTTCGCTTTAGCGAATGCTTCATCACCCCAAGGGTACCAATCAACGGGGTTATTTTTGTGCTGAAGTAAGTAAGGGCTCTTTTCGTGCTGTAATCGATTCAAGGTCGGTAGGGGTTTCACATAATTGTTGCTGAAGACCTAAAATACACACAATTACGAAGAAAATAAGGTAGGAGAGGAGAGGAAATGAACTTAGATCACTAAACGTAAACTTGTACGTTCCATGCGAATCTGTTTTACCTTGAACTTCTCAGAGTCAAAGCCTTTGAGTTCTTTTTCACTGTTCTTTATGAACAAGCTGTTTCTATTATTTTTTAAGTAAAGCTTTACATCACCCGATTCGTAAAATGCCTCAGAAACAATAATTTCCTTTTCACTAGCTACATCCACCAAACGTGACGCGATGTTAACTGTGGTACCGAAGTAGTCTACTCTATCGTTTAAGTTTACTGCTGTACACTTCCCTAAATGAATTCCTGCTTTGAGTTTGAACGAGTCACCCATTGCGGTTGAAGATGAGAAAATTTGCTGAATACGTTCTACGGCTTTAAGAGCAGAAACAGGTTCTTTAAACACGGCCATAACAGCATCGCCAATTGTTTTTACGATTCCCCCACGTTCCTCAGCAACAATCTGTTGAATGATTTTAAAGTGACTCATTAACTGACCGATGGCAAACTCATCACCTTCTTGTAAGTACAAGTCGGTAGAATTCATCAAGTCAGTAAATAGAATCGTGACATTCGAAGAATCGACTTTAGCACCATCTTTTAAAGTCTCTTGAGCAAATAGAGTGCGGAAGTCATGAGAGGAAGTTACTTCAGTAGCATAGATGGCTTCTTGTCGCCAGTTTTCTTTCTCAATATAGCACACCATCTTTTTCTTAGAATCATTAACAATCGTCAAATTCGGGGATGTGGATATCGTGGCTTCATCTCCATTTAAATCTTCTTCGGTAATATAAACGGTAGCGGTGTCATCGCCATCTTTACGTAAATGTAATCGTAGATAGCCATCATTTTCTGAAGTTTTGAAAAGGTAAGTACCTTCATTCAGATTGATATGAAGGTATTGTTCTTCACCTGGTTCCAGAAAATGTTGGGTTACTCGCTGTGGAGTATTTTGAGGACCTCCATAGCAGAATTTATTATCCGATAGCTTTCGAATTAACGGGTTAGGATTGAAGACTAAATGTAAGTTTTCATTGAAATCAATATTGTAATGATTATCACATTCAGCACAGTATAGATCACTGTGTATATCTCGCATCCTTCTGAAACTCTGACGTGTGTTTTTGCAAACAGGGCAAAATACATCCCATCTGAAGTCAACTAGCTCTAGCTTGGCCGCATGTAAAAATACATTTAAAACCGAGTATTTCTTTTCACCCCAATACTCGGCAAGCTGGTAAGGGTGGATAGTTTTTAAATCTTCGTCTTCAGCGTGTATGAGGAACTTCTTTAAGTGCCTGATGATTCGCTGTCTTCTGGTTTTCTCTAAAAGCTGTTGCTCAATTTCTTCAATGCGCTTTTTTGCACCACGTACCAGAGGTGCTGGCTTGCGATGCTCATAGGGTAGAGTGTTATTTTGTGCACATTTGTCTACTTCTTCCAAATACTTGGCGATTTTTCGACGAACAATCTTACCGATGTAGTAATTGACAAAGTGGGTTAAGATTTTATTTGGTGCCCGAAGCCAAGCTTTAATTTCAAATCTCGTACCCGAAACTGTAGGGGTTAAAGTGGCTAAGAATTTAATCTCACGAAAGAACCCAACTTTGTAATGGCGAGTAGTACCAAACTTATATGGTTTCTCCCAAATAAAAGGTTCTTCCAGCCATATCTGATTGGCATTCAGCTTCTTAGAGGAAAGTTCAAGAAAACCCTTTGTAGCAGATCTAGTAAAAGAATCTCTTTTTACAGGATCTTGCCCAGCCCATTTCAAAAATTTATTGGTATCTGAGAGTAACGGCCATAGCTCTTCCGGTGATCCTTTTAGATCAAATTGCCATTGAAATGTGAGCCTTGGGGTGTTCTTCATGTTTTAAGCTAAGCAAAATAAGCTTTCGCGTTCGGTAATTAATCTGTTAAATCTTATCTTAAGATGCCATTTTGAAGAGTTTATTTTAAAATGGTTGTTACAAAAAACTTAATCATACAGATACTAATGGCAGTAGAAAGAACATTGACTATTCTTAAGCCCGACTGTGTTCGTAAAGGACTTATCGGCGAAGTTACCAAGAGAATTCAGGACGCAGGATTTAAAATTCTTGCAATGAAATTAACCCGTTTAACTGCAGATACAGCTGGTGGGTTTTACGCTGTACATAAAGAGCGTCCATTTTATGGTGAACTTTGTGAGTTTATGAGTAGCGGAGCTTGTGTTCCAATGATCCTTGAAAAGGAAAATGCAGTAGCTGATTTTAGAGCATTAATTGGTGCTACTAACCCAGCTGAAGCTGAAGCAGGTACTATCCGTGCTGATTTTGCTGATAGCGTTGGTGAGAACATTATCCACGGATCTGATTCTGTAGAAAATGGTCAAATTGAAGCAGCCTATTTCTTTGCTGAATCAGACGTTGTAGCAAACAACGCTTAATATTTTTTGATCGATTCAAATTAAAAGCAGGCTCTTTAGTCTGCTTTTTTTATGTTTGGGATATGAACAAACATATAATTACCCCCATTCTTTATACAGTAGTAATTGCACTCCTAATCTTAGGATGTAAGCCAACAGACGTAGCATCAAGCAAAGTGCATGTTGGAGGAGAAGTACTTATAAGTGAATACCTCGATTCTCTTCAAAATAAGCGTGTGGGCTTAGTTATGAACCCAACTGCACGTGTGAATGGCGTTCATATGTTGGATACGTTGCTTCATTCAGGAGTAAATGTAACAGCATTATTTGCACCCGAACATGGGTTTAGGGGGGATGCTGGCGCAGGTGAAATAATTAAAGATGGAGTAGATGAAGCAACTGGCCTAACAGTCTATTCACTTTATGGTAAGAATAAGAAGCCATCTTCCGAGATGTTATCAAACATTGATGTGCTCATTTTTGATATGCAAGATGTGGGGGCTCGATTTTATACTTACAATAGTACGATGAAGTATGTGATAGAAGCAGCTTCAGAGAATGATAAAGAAGTTTGGATCCTAGACCGTCCTAATCCAGCCGGCGGAAATTATGTTTCGGGTTGGGTGCTTGAAGATGAACATCAGTCGTTTGTAGGTACCTATCCTATTCCTATAGCACATGGTTTAACTCTTGGTGAGCTAGCTTTAATGGCACAGGGAGAAGGATGGTTTGACATTGAAAAGGAACCTAAGATCAAAGTTATTCCGATGAAGGGATGGAAGAGATCTATGAAGTGGGATGATACAGGACTACCATGGATAGCACCTTCACCAAATTTGCCCACATTTGAACATGCCTATGTGTACTTAGGTACTTGTTTAATTGAGGGAACAACACTTTCGGAAGGGAGAGGTACTAACGACCCATTTTTAACACTTGGATTCCCTGACATAAACACAAACGGTGATTGGTTTAAGGGCATAGAAAGTGAGTATATGGTTCAACTCGATACAGTTTCATTTACCCCGATTTCAATTCCAGGGAAAAGTTTATACCCGAAATTTCAAGATCAAGCACTAGAAGGGATAAAAATCCAAAACGGATTAGCTTTAACAGACCCCGTTGCTTTCGGTGTTGATTTGCTCCACGCATTACTTGAACATAGTGAGGGGGCAGAGTTCAATAATTTTATATTGAAATTGGCGGGTACGGATGCCATAAAAAAAGGCCACACCGATTGGGGTGTAGCCTTAGATAGATTCAAAGAATCACGTCAAAAATATCTGCTATATAACTAAGAGATTTTACGAGCCCATTCGTAGCATACTAATGCTGCAGAAACGGAGGCATTTAAAGACTCCACTTGGTTTTGCATAGGGATACGAACCGTTGAGCTACATTTCTTTAAAAGTTTCTTGTCGATACCAGCGCCTTCGTTTCCAATCAAGAAGGCAGTTGGGGCATCGAAATCCGTTTCCCAAATACCTTCCTTACCATCTCCATCTACGGCAATCACATTAAAGCCCGCTACTTGTAAATCTTTTAATCCTTGATTGGTATCGTGTACACGGATAATTGGGATTCTTCCAGCTGTACCTGCTGAAGTTTTAAAAACTGTAGCATTCACAGGAGATTGCTTTTGAGTAGGTACTATCACTGCAGAAATACCTGCGGCCGTAGCCGTTCGAATAATTGCGCCAAAATTATGAGGGTCTTCAATACCGTCGAGCAACAACACAGAAGTATGTTTATCTAAGGCTAGACTTTGTGCCCATTCAAAGAAATCGGTGTATTTAATTTTGCTTAAGAGTGCAACAATACCTTGATCGTTTACTCTTCCTACTAAATTCTGAAGTTTCGCCTGAGGAACTCGCGAAACCGGAATCAAGTTCTTTGAGATATGCTGTTGAATATCCTGTATAGATGCAGGTTGAATTGAATTTTTTATAAAAATTTTCTCAATTTCATCAGGGCGATGTATCAGCGCTTCTAGTATTGGGTTCCGACCGTAAATGTAAATGTTTTCTGTCTTGCTCATTATTAATTTTTAAGTTAGCGCTCTTTTACTATACTAATTTATAGTACTGGTTAGGAAAAAATAAGGACATAAAGTTAAGGACATGAGTGATCAACAAAAAGAGATGAACACTACTCCTGCTAATTATAATACAATTACTTCAGGTAGAGTTCATAGAGAGAATAATTTAAACGCTGAAAGCCATGCAGGGTCAACTGTAATTGCCATTTTAAGTGGTTTTTTGCAAATAATTTCAGGGGCGTTAGCTATTAGCATTTCCATCTTGGGATGGGTAAATTCAGGGCTTTTGGCCGCTGTGATATTATTAATAGGTTGTATAACTTTCTTTTTAGGGGTTTATACTTCCTATAGTGTATTAGGGAACATACACACTTCTAACGCTTTGATAAATGAAGCGATTCACAGAGTAGTAACTTTTAAGAATTAAGAATTCAATTCACAATAAAAGTTCTTACTTTAAAGTTTAGTGGTTGTTAAAAGTAGAATTGACTGTTATAAAAATCGGGCAGTCAACTAAAATATTTCGGAAAGTAAAATAATTGTATGGATATCATAAAAGGATCTTGGGTTGCAATCTTGTTGGTTACATCTCTCAGCACTCAAGTATATTCTCAAGAATCAGTAACCCAGTTCAATCCTAAAGTGACAGAGATAAGCATGTCGGATGTTAGAGAGCAGCGATTTATTGTAATAGCACATAGAGGTGCGAGTGCATATTATCCAGAAAATACAATGCCAGCATTCAAGGCAGCTGTTGAAATGAACGCAGACATGATCGAGTTAGATGTCCTCCTTTCAAAAGATAACGTACCTATAGTCTTCCATGATAAGTACTTAGACAAGAAGTCAAATGGTCAAGGTTTGTTATCTGACCATACACTATCAGAATTAAAAAAACTAGATGCGGGAAGTTGGTTTCACGAAAAATTTAAGGGTGTACAGATTCCAACACTGCAAGAAGTGCTTGAGTTTACCAGTGGTAAAATTGCGCTTAATATCGAGATTAAAACGGAAGCAGTTTCAGCTGAGAATAACACCATTGAAAAAAGTGTGATTGATTTAGTTGAGCGCTATAATCTCGAAAATGAAGTGATGATTTCTAGCTTTGACTACCGAGCTATCGAACGTGTGAAAAGCTTGAACCCTAAAATTCAAACAGCACTGCTTTATGAGCGTCAGCAGTCTTATGGCCGCGAGCCCGTCGACTTGGTAAAAGACTATAAAGTTGACGCGTTTAATTTTAGTGCAAATGAATGTGCTGCGAACTGGTTAAGCCAGCTAAATACGCACCAAATTCCATTCTTTATCTACACAGTAAACGACCCCGGCATGATGAAGTCGTTAATCGAAAAAGGGGCAAAAGGGATTTTTACAGATAAGCCAGATGTACTTTACAAGGTTGCAGACGAAGTATTGAATAAAAACTGGAGATAAACAGATTTAACTTCCCATTTCGATTGAATAGAGTGAGTGAGAATACTATCTTTTCCATCCATCAACTTCACTCACTCAATTCATGTCAACCAAGTATATTTTCGTTACCGGTGGGGTAACTTCTTCACTCGGAAAAGGAATCATTTGTGCATCTTTAGGAAGACTTTTAGTTGCACAGGGTCTAAAAGTAACCATCCAAAAGCTTGATCCATATATCAATGTGGATCCTGGAACTATGAACCCCTATGAACATGGTGAGGTTTATGTTACAGACGATGGTGCAGAGACCGATCTCGACTTGGGGCACTACGAACGATTTTTAGATATCAACACATCCCAAGCTAATAATGTGACAACCGGTCGCATTTACTATGATGTGATTAGCAAGGAGCGTCAAGGAGCTTACCTTGGGAAAACTGTACAGGTAATTCCGCATATCACAGATGAAATCCAATCTCATGTTCTTGAATTAGGAAATTCAGGTGAGTACGATGTTGTAATCGTTGAAATAGGTGGAACAGTTGGTGATATCGAGAGCTTACCTTATATCGAGGCAGTTCGTCAACTGAAGTATAATGTAGGACGTCAGAACACATTATCTATTCATCTAACCTTAGTGCCATACTTGGCGGCGGCTGGCGAGTTGAAAACAAAGCCAACTCAGCATTCTGTGAAAACATTGTCAGAAAGTGGTCTGTCTCCAGATATCATTGTTTGTAGATCTGAACATACCCTAGATGAAAGCATTCGTAGCAAAGTTGCTCGCTTTTGTAATGTGGATTTAGAAGATGTGATTGCATCATTGGATGCAAAGAGTATTTATGAAGTGCCTCTACTCATGAAAGAAGAAGGGTTAGATAAAAGAGTAATTGAGCGATTAAAGCTTCCAACGAAAGAATATAATCTTGATAACTGGATTGGATTTGTTGAGGCAGTATGTGAGCCATCCGGTGAAATTGAGATCGCACTCGTGGGTAAATATGTTGAACATCACGATTCATACAAATCGATTGTAGAAGCATTTATACATGCAGGTGCAGTTAACGACTGTAAAGTGAAAATCCGTTGGGTACAATCTGATGATTTAACAAAAGCGAATGTTGCAACGAAACTGAAAGACGTAGCTGGTGTGCTTGTTGCCCCTGGCTTTGGTGGAAGAGGTATTGACGGGAAGTTATCTGCAGTTGAGTATGCTCGTACCAACGAAATTCCATTCTTCGGAATTTGCTTAGGTATGCAATGTGCTGTTATTGAATATGCGCGCAACGTTTGTGGTTGGGAAGATGCCAATAGCTTAGAATTTGATGAAGACTGCGAATACCCAATTATCAATATCATGCAAGATCAAAAAGATATTGAGAACATGGGTGGAACCATGCGACTTGGAAAGTATGCTTGTAAGCTAGATAAAGATTCAAACGCCTATACTGCTTATGGTGAAGAAGTGGTATTTGAGCGCCACAGGCATCGTTATGAAGTGAACAACAACTTACGCTATAAGTTGGTTGAAAGTGGTCTGAAATTAGTTGGGATGAATCCTGAACGTGATCTAGTTGAAATCGTTGAGATTCCAGAACACCCTTGGTTTGTTGGCGTTCAATTTCATCCAGAATTAAAAAGTACGGTAAATAACCCTCAGCCTTTATTTGTGGATTTCGTGAAAGCCAGTTTAAAGTATGCAAAAGGGAATAAGCTTTACCACTCGTTGAAATCAGACCAAAAAAAGGTTGCTAAAAGCTGATCAGCAATATTCAGGAAGAACAAGAATTAGAGTATGTGGTGTACTTATAGAGCATAACCATGTACTCTTAATTCAACTCCATTCTCCTGTAAGTGATGTTCTGGTATGGACTCCACCCGGAGGCTCCGTGCACTTTCAAGAACCATTAGTTCAAACTTTAGAACGAGAATTCTTAGAGGAAACAGGTTTAGCCATTGAAGTGAAGGAGCAAGTATTTATCAATGAGTTAATTGAAGGCGACTTCCATGCCATTGAATTCTTTTATACTGTAAAAAGAATTGGCGGTGAGCTTAAACTTGGTACAGATCCAGAACGAGCAGAAAATGATCAAATACTAAAGGATCTCAGATTTATACCAATTTCTGAACTGAATGAATACATGACTGTACCCAAAAACCTTTTTGAGACTAAGATATTCAAGTGAAGTTGACAGAACTCACAAATTCCTTATAAGATTTATACACTATAATTTCTTTTCTTTAGGCACATCTAAAAAACACATAAACACATGAAAAATATATTTATCGTATTAGTATTTGCAAGCTTGTTCGGCATGGCTTGTAATTCATCCACTGATATAACAGTGATGAGCAATGTAAATGGGTATACATTGGCCAATGGTGAGGTTATTCAGTTTGAAACCCTCGTAATTGAAGATGGAAAGGTTTTAAAATATGGGGATGCATCTGTAGCAGATGAATTTGAATCAGCGACCGTAATTGATGGACAAGGAAAAACATTATTGCCAGGCTTGATTGATGCACATGGTCATGTAATGGGCTTAGGCTTTCAGCAGCTTCAAGTTCAGTTAATGGGCATAAATACATTAGAGGCTACTCTTGATACTATTAAGGCCTATGCAGAAGCAAATCCAGATTTAGAATGGATTCAAGGTAGAGGATGGAATCAAACACTTTGGCCAGAAAATGAATTTCCAACAGCGGAAGATATTGATAAAGTAGTATCAGATCGACCAGTTTGGTTAAGCCGTGTGGATGGCCATGCAGGTTGGGGTAACACCATGGCTATGCGTTTAGCAGGTATCAGTAAGGATACACCAGATCCTCAAGGTGGTAAGATCATTAGAAATGAGAAAGGGGAAGCAACAGGTGTATTTATTGATGCAGCTGAAGGCTATATCCAATCAATTGTACCAGATCCAACTCCAAAGGAGCAAGAATTAGCTTTAGAAAAAGCGTATGAGCAAATGGCTAAAATGGGTATTACTTCTGTTCATGATGCTGGTGTAGGTGTTCAAGCATGGGAATTGTACAAGCAATTTGCTGATCAAGGGAAAGCCAAAACCAGAATTTATGGTATGATAGCAGGAGCGGGTGGCACTTTTGATAAACTATCTGAAAATGGCCCAATACCATCATATGCAGATGATATGTTATCACTTCGAAGTGTGAAGTTATATTCTGATGGAGCATTAGGAAGTAGAGGAGCAGCGATGATCGAGTCTTATTCGGATGATCCAGGGAACAGAGGTCTACTATTTTCAGAACAAGACGAAATGAATAAGATGGTGCTTAAAGTTACCTCAAAAGGCTATCAAGCAAATATTCATGCCATTGGTGACCGTGGCAACCGAGTAGTGTTAAACGCATTTGAGCATTCGAAAAATGAACTAGGCGACCAAAACCTTCGAAATCGAATGGAGCATGCACAGATCGTTTCATTGGAAGATATCCCTAGATTCAAAGAGTTAGATATCATTGCTTCGATGCAGCCAACACACGCAACAAGTGATAAGAACATGGCTGAAGATCGCGTAGGTCCACAGCGTATTAAAGGGGCTTATGCATGGAGAACATTTTTAGATCAAGGTACTATTATTGCCGCAGGTTCTGATTTCCCAGTAGAGCATTCGAATCCTTTCTTTGGTCTGTATTCAGCGGTAACTCGCATGGATCATGAAGGCAACCCAGAGGGAGGTTGGTATCCAGAAGAAGCACTTACTAGAGAAGAAGCCTTACGTGCCTTTACTGTTGATGCCGCTTACGCTGCTCACCAAGAAGAGGTACTAGGTAACCTCGAGCCAGGTAATTGGGCAGACTTCATCTTAGTTGATAAAGATTACTTCGAAGTTCCAGCCAGTGAGATTTATAAAATCGAAGTTTTAGAGACCTGGGTTGCAGGTAAAAAAGTATTCGATAAATAGTAAAAGTTGGAACATTTGAGATTCGGGTTGATTTAACTAATAAACATAAATCAACCCGAGACTCATGAAATCCACGATATTTAAATGTATTACCGCCATCAGTGGTGTACTACTTATTTTCGCAGCTTGTAGTAACTCTACGAGTGTAAACGAAACCCCTCCTACTATACCCTCACAACAGTCGATGAGCATTGACATGAGCGAGATGAATAATGCGCAAAAAGTTACTGCTAAATCGAAAGCAGGCTCAAACTTTAATGCAGCGATATATAGAGCTGGTGTAGCAAAACTGATTCTAGACGCGAATCTATTGGTACCAAAGGTACTTGTTGGTGCAGCTCAAGAACGTGACCCAGAAGAAGTGGCCGATGGTGAGTATCAATGGAGTTACTCGACTTCAAATCAACAAAATGACTACTCAGTGCTACTAACAGCTAATGTTGATAGTAATGATGAAGTGAATTGGAATTTCTTTGTAACTACCTCATCTACAGATCCTGTATTAAATAACTTCCTCTTCTTTTCTGGTGAAGCCGAATACAATGGTACGGAAGGTGTTTGGTATTATTACGACCCAAATGAAGAAGGTCCGGTATCTACTGTAAATTGGGATATTGATGAAGACGGAAGCGTGGTAGTAGGTTTAGAAGTTTTAAGTGACAGAAACGGAAACTTAGGAAATACCATCGACTACAATTTTGATGGTGATACCAAAGTACTCGAATATTATGAAGCTTCTTCAGAAGCGCGTACCACCATTAGCTATGATATAAATACTATGACAGGATTTATTATTTCACCAAGTTATAATAACGGTGCTAAATCGTGTTGGGATGCTAACTTAGAAGACATTGCATGTTCATCTTCATAGTTAGTTGAATAACTTATCATTTTTGTGAAGCCTTCTATTTATAGAAGGCTTTTTTATTGGGCTAAATTTTCAATACCTTATATGTATAAAGTATGTGTGATGAAAAAAGTTCAGAATCCAAAACGTGGTCGAGGTGCATCAGGTAATCCAATCAATAGATTTGAGGGGAATTATCTAGATTATGATTTAGATGAGGAATCAGGGGAGAAGCCCTCAGTAAAAATGCAATTGATTGCAGATCATTCGAAAGAAATTATATCATACAACAGTAGTCCTGATGTGCCTTTTAATGCAGGAATAAATGTGTACAGAGGATGTGAACATGGTTGTATCTATTGCTATGCAAGGCCGTTTCACGAATATTTAGGTTTCTCCGTAGGGCTCGATTTTGAAACAAAAATCATGGTGAAGTATGAAGCGCCTAAACTGTTAGAGAAAACCTTCAGATCAAAAAAATGGGAACCTCAAATTGTGGCAATGAGTGGAGTTACAGATTGCTATCAACCCATTGAGCGAAAACTCCAATTAACGAGAGAGTGTTTAAAGGTTTTTTCAGAATACAGAAACCCAGTGGGAATAATTACCAAAAATCACCTTATCACAAGGGATATTGATATCCTGAAAGAGTTAAGTGCATACAATGCAGTTTCAACTACAATCTCCATTACTTCTTTAGACAATAAGATTACCAATGTAATGGAGCCAAGAACTTCAAGGCCTTATAAACGGCTTAAAGCTATTGAAGAACTTGCGAATGCTGGAATCCCAGTAAGTGTAAATGTTGCGCCTATTATTCCGGGTTTAACAGATCATGAATGTGCAGAAATATTAAAATCAGCGGCAGACGCTGGAGCTCAAAGAGCTAGCTATATCATTGTAAGATTACCTTTCAAGGTAAAAGAGCTATTTGAAGATTGGCTAGAGCAATACTTTCCGGATAGGAAAGAGAAAATATTAAAAAAGTTGATTGAAATGCGAGGGGGGACCTTGTACAAGTCTGATTTTAAGACACGGATGAAAGCCGAGGGCTTAGTTGCTAAACAGATAGGTGATTTGTTTAAAGTGCAGTGTAATCGACATGGATTAAATAAAAGCCTGTTCTCGTTATCAACTGAACAATTTAAGAAAACGCATTCAGAGCAATTAACATTATTTGACTTATAAATATTAAAAAAAAGCTCTCTGTAGAAACTTTTCAATATTTGGTGCGTCATAATGTTGTAGTAGCTTCCCGGCGCCCAGCTTGAATTCACTTTTTACCATAGTAGCATATGAAAAAGGCTTTCCAGGGTGTCGGGTTTTTTTATGTTTGATGTTTTTTAGATTTTCTTATTATTAGGTGACTATAAATCAAGCTATTAAGGATCTAAATGTATAAGGGATTTATGAGGGTAGCCTTATTGGTACTCTCATTTTTTTGTGCTACATCCACCTTTGCGCAAACTTCTATAACGGGAAAAGTAGTTGATGAGGCAGGGAATAAAATCTCGAATGCTACCATTGAGATCTACTATAAGACTGATATAACTCCAGAGTCAGTTACAATTACTTCTGATAATGAGGGTTTTTTTAGTCAAGTACTTAATTCATCAAGTTCGATTCGAATTGCCGTTTCTCACCCCGATTTTGTTTCTAGAGTCTTTTCATACCCTCAACTTCCAACAGAGGAGTTGAATTTAGAACTGACATCAGCATATATAGAAAGTGCAATAGAATTCATTTTTGAAGATTATGACACTGAAGCAGCAATTACAGATGCTTTAATTGCTTGTGAGTCGAGATCAGCAAAGCTAAAGTTATTAGAGAGTAGTACCATAGCTACTAACGGAAGGGTAAGATTTGGTGTTATAATAAACTCGAATGAGGTTGGTGAATTAGTAGATTGCTCTTTTTCACATAGAGAATATGGTGATTATGTATTCACTAAAGAGATTAAATTTGTTGAATTAAGTTCATCTATAAGTCAATTCAATTTCCAAATTGGTAAAGCCCAGAAAATTCAAATTTCAGGTTTAATTCGCTCTGACATAAAAGAAGCTATTGAATTTGCAACAGTAGAAATTCTTCCACCGATTGAGGCACTTAATTATCCAAAAGCTATCGGAACTGTAACCAATGAAAAAGGGGAGTTTTCGATCAATGCTTCAGTCATGGTTCCTTATCAAATTAAAATATCTCATATAAGTTATAGCACTAAGTTCATTGAATCGGACAGCGAGGTAGAATCAAATTTAATAATTGGCTTAAGAGACAAAGTAGTTGAAGGCGAAGATATAATTGTAACAGCTAGTAGTATTGATGAGCAAGTATTAGAGGAGCCTAGAACATTCGATAAAATTAGTAGTGTAGATATTCAACAAGTGGCTGCTTTTAATACTTTTGAACTAGTTGCATCACTTCGAGAGGTTGATGTAGCCACCCAAAGCATGAACTTGCAATCAATCAGTACAAGGGGCTTTAATGCAACTGCAAACCCAAGATTCCTTCAATTAACCGATGGGGTAGATAATACAGCGCCAGGGTTAGGTTTTTCTGTTGGTGACCTTTTAGGCCCTGTAAGTTTAGACATATCATCCATTGAGTTACTTGTGGGTTCTAATGCTTCAAGGTATGGATCGAATGCATTGAACGGTGTTTTACTGACGAATTCAAAATCTGCATTCAGTGAGCAAGGTCTTCAGCTCATAGTTAAAAGTGGAGTTCATGATTTAGATTTGGGTGGTAGTGAAGCATGGTCGTCTGCTGGTGAACCTATGTATGAAGGTACATTTAGATATGCAAAAGCTATAAACCCAAAACATGCCTTTAAGTTGTCAGGTAGTTATTTGGCTGGAACCGATTGGAAGGCCAATAATTACGAGAATATGAGTAAGGGTTTTGAATCATTAAGTTCTAGATCTACACCCTCTTACTCTGGAGTGAATGTATACGGAGATGAAAATTATGAGCTTTTACATGGTCCTATATACCGAACAGGCTATAAAGAAGCTGATATTGTGGATTATGATATTAGTACCATAAAGCTGTCATCGGGTTATGAGTGGAATGGAGATCAAATTCAGGCAAGCATTGACGCAAGGTACGGCCTCACTAATACTTTATTTACATCTGAAAGTCGTATTAGGTTGGAAGATTATTCCATGTTTCAGGTTAAAGCAGCGATTCAAACTCCAAAGTTTAAAACACTTCTATATAAAACATTTCAGTGGTCTGGCGATTCATACAATGTGAATTATCTTGCTGAACAATTGATAATAAGTGCTAAGTCGAATAGCGATTGGTATAGAGATTATAAAATTGCTTATGAAAACGGACTTCCTGTATATGGAGTTCGTAAATATGATTATAAAGGAGCAAGGAAGTTTGCAGACTCTGGTGTAACGTTGTTACAAAGTTCCAATGCAGTGCCGAGGTTCGAGCCCGGTACAGAAGCTTTCCAGAATAAAGTGAATGAACTGAGAAGCAAAAAGGGATATAGTGAAGGGGCTAGTATTGTTGATAATAGTTCAGTTACCAATTTGAATGTGGAAAGTGATAGCCTAATTAAGAATCTCAAAATTGGTATTAACTATAAATTTATTGAACTCGATTCAGACGGAACCATCTTTCCTGATACAACAGGTAATAGTATCACTAATTACGAAATAGGTGGATACTTTGAGTTAAAGAATAAATGGTTTGATGACGCACTTACTACTCTGTTAGGCCTAAGAGTTGACTATAATGAACAATTCCCAGTGAATAGTAGTCAATCTATAGGGGCTAGTTATGCTTTGAGCGACCGATTGTATATTCGTTCATCTGTATTGTATGGAATTCGCTATCCTACAGTTAGAGAGCAATTTATAGATACAAATATAGGAAAAGGTCGACTTGTGGGTGGTTTGCCAGTGGTATATGACTCGCATGAGCTTATTGGAAATTCATTTTTAGCAGATGCAGTTACAGAATATCAAGACTTGGTGAGTATTTCAGATGATCCTGAAGGTGCTCAAGTTCGAAATTTAGATATACTAAGAGATGCTATTTTCACTGAAAATGATTTAGGCAAAATTAAACCAGAAAGAGTGCTCGGATTTGAGCTTGGTGCTAAGATCAAGTTTTCAGAATACATCTTTTTCGATTTTAACTACTTCTATTCCATTTATAGTGACTTTATAGGTATTAAAAGGTTGGTTAAGTCACGCACAAGTTATCAAGTAGATTTCTTAGCCGCTGCAAAGCAATCCACTAATGTATCTCAAAGTGATAGGTTTTTTGTTTACAGTAATGCAGAGAGTTCAGTTCAAGCAATGGGTGTGGCCTTTGATTTAAGGTATTCCTCAGGTCGATTTTTTACAGGGGTTAATGGTACTTGGTCGACATTAGTAAAAGAAAGTGATGATCCCATCAATCCAGGATACAATACTCCTCCATTTAAATTTAATGTTGATTGGGGTAATACAGAATTGATACCGAATATGGGTTTTAAAATGACCTATAAATATAGATCAGCTCACGATTGGAAAAGTCCTTTTTTAGACGGTCGAATTGAAACATTTTCCCAATTGGATATACAGTTTAATTTTAAACTTCCTTCTATTAATAGTCGGTTAAAAACGGGGGTTACTAACTTTGGAGTTGATGATTATTACAATGTATATGGCGGGCCAGCAATAGGTTCTATTCTATATACTTCACTCACATACACCCCTAATTATTAAGCATATGAATAGTATTAGAAATTGGTGTTATGTGGCTTTAGGGGTGGTATTGTGCAGTAGTTGCACTTATGCACCACCATCTGCCATTGATACATCAGATCAGTTAAGTGACTCCATTGATTTGAGTAAAGTTGCTCAATTAGGAGGACTATATATTAGTGGAGTGATGAACGGAGCTGTTTCTGAAGAAAGCATGAACAGCAAGGCTGTGAACCTACTATTAAATAATTTAAGGGAAGGGGGCTTTTCAATTCAATATAGTGCTGCAAGTGTAGATCAAAACACACCGTTTAATTATGAGCAACCTAATAATGAGATTGGTGAGTTTGAATTAAAACTACCTATAGAGAATAACTATTTAATTCGGTCTGAATTGGAGGGGGCTACGGTTTCCAATTGGAATGGAGCAATTGATACTCTCACTGATTTTTCTTTTCCAACACTTACATCTTATAAAGTGGAAGGGCATATAGAAAATCAAAATGATGTTTTCATTCAGCGCATAAATGGATTATCGAATAATATTCTAGATGATTTAATTTCACAATCACCTACAGTTGTAGTGGTGAGCTTAGGATTAACTGACTTGTTTGAATATGCCTATTATGGAGCTTCAGGAGATGAAAATCCGACATTGGCATCTATAAAAAAGGGCGATTTAATCACACCCAATGATTTTGATCAACTATACAATTCAATAATTGATCGACTTTTGGCAGAAACAAACGCCACTATCATTACCCTAAATACTTTTGATGTTACCATTTCACCGTACTTTTCAAGTATCTATTTCGCTATTGAAGATGATGTTTATAGAAAGAGTGATGTTGAAAGGGTAGAGGAATACTATGAAGCATTCAATCAATTAATATTTCGCCATAACTTTGTTGACGATGGCACTTTACCCTACGATGAACGACGTGATATCATCAATTTCTTTACGGATGGTTGGCCAAGCCTTGCCAGTAGAGCCCGTGCTATTGAAGACGAATATTTGCCATCAGATACTTTAGATGATGGAACTATAATTCCTAAATGGAGGCAATTGGTTGAAGAGGAACGCATTTTATATTCAGTAGCTCCTGAGTTAATACCTTCATCTGATAAATCCACCATCATGCCACTCACAGATGCAGAAACTTTAACAAAACCTGAGTTAGATATAATTAGAAGCAGAGTTGCTGCTTTTAATAGTGTGATTTCAGATAAAGCAATGGCTGAAACTAGAGTACATTTGTTAGACTTTGAACGTCTTGTAATGCAATCTGAACAAGAAGAGATCAATATTGATGGAGTTCTTCACCCTACTACTTTTGATGTTTTCAGTATTTTTTCTGCAGATGGATATACTTTAAGCACAAGAGGGCAAGTGCTGCTAGCTAATGAGTTCGTTAAACTGTTAAACACTGAACTTAATACCTCTATTACTCCATTTGATGTTAATCAATATATAGGCGTAAGGTTTGTTCAGTAGAAGTTTATAGATCACTCAACTCAACTTTATTAGCACTAGGCCAATAGCTAAGTATCATATCTTTTTCCTGTTCCTCATCAAATAGTTTAATGGAACTGCCCTCGGGAAGTTCAATTTCATCTATTTCTTGTGGTTTGATATGTAGGGCTTCAAATAACTCTGAGTCTAAACCAAGTAGCGTATGCAGTTCTTGATTTAGAAAGTCCATGTATTCGATTTTGAGCGATCCCGTAGTTACAAATGTATAAATAAGTGAATATGCCACAGTTCCTGTGTAGTGAACTCGTTCTTGAAGTTTATCGGCTAGCTTTTTGACTTCAACTTGGCGCCCAAAGAAATATAGTTTTAATCCCTTTTCGAATAGAACTTTGTCTCTTTCATTCAATATCTTTGTGTTTGGGCTCATGAAATAAAGTTTTTCATTAAAGGTAACAGGTTTTAGATAACTATGGCAGCAACAAAATCAATAATGTTAGAATTAGGTTCTAAGGCACCAGCGTTTGAACTAATAGATACCAACCAAGAATTGAGATCATTGGCTGACTTAGCTGGTGATGAAGGTACATTGGTTATGTTCATTTGTAACCATTGCCCTTATGTGAAGCATTTGAATTCTAAATTCGTTGAGCTAGCTAATGAATATCAAAAGAAGGGAATTAACTGGATTGCCATCAGTTCAAATGATGTTGAAAATTATCCTCAGGATAGTCCTGAACTAATGAAAAAATTAGCAGAGGAAGAAGGATTCCCATTTCCTTATTTATATGATGAGAATCAAGAAGTGGCAAAAGCCTATAAAGCAGCTTGTACTCCCGACCTGTTTTTATTCGATAAGTCTCTCAAGTTGTATTACCGAGGTCAATTTGATAGCAGTAGGCCAGGAAATGATATTCCAGTAACGGGTAATGATTTGGAAAAGGCCATGCAGAATTTATTAGAATCAAAGCCAGCACCTGAACCTCAAATCCCAAGTATAGGTTGTAATATAAAATGGAAACCGGGAAACGAACCAGCATACTTTCAAAAATGAAAAACAAAGAGATTCAGGCCTTACGAGAAGATTACACACAGTATTCTTTAGATATAACAGATGTTGAGAAGAACCCAATATCTCAATTTGAGAAATGGTTACAACAAGCTATTGACACGGAATTACCTGAGCCGAATGCATTTACCATAGCTACAGTGGATGCAGATGCTAATCCTCATGCAAGAGTAGTTTTATTAAAAGGCATAGAAGAAGATGGATTCATTTTTTATACCAACTACGAAAGTGATAAAGCCCGTGACATGGCCCAGAACCCAAATGTAGCGGCATGTTTTTTATGGCTTGGCTTAGAACGACAAGTACGCATTGAGGGAACTGTTGAAAAAATTAGTAGAAGTAAAAGTGAGGCATATTTCAAAAGCCGGCCAGTTAAAAGCCAAATCGGTGCACTAGCCTCTAATCAAAGTAGAGAAGTAAGTAGTAGAGCCGATCTGGAACATGAGTTTGAAAAATTAGAAGCACAATATTCAAATGGTAATGTGCCGATGCCAGAACAATGGGGCGGTTATAAAATTAAGCCTGTAGCCATTGAATTTTGGCAAGGTCGAAGAAGTAGATTACACGACCGTATTAAATATGAATGGAATGGTTCAGCTTGGACCACAAAACGATTAGCGCCTTAATGCCTAAGATAAAGAAAAAGCGTTTCGACGACATGAGAACCCTCGAAAATGTGTTTGAGTGGCAAGACTATAATAGCACTAAACCATTTCCAAGGGGAACTTGGCATCAAAATATATTCGAAAACGATAATCCTATAGTGTTAGAATTAGCATGCGGGAAAGCCGAATACTCTGTGGCTTTAGGAGAAATGTATCCTGAGAAAAACTTTGTAGGGGTCGACATCAAAGGCAATAGAATGTGGGTGGGGGCTACACAAGCTTTAGAGAAAGG
>Ga0098059_1000190_pt1 | contig 47964 bp, 40 predicted proteins | sample 20_taG_FD_92580 | JGI IMG/M metagenome (GOLD analysis project Ga0098059, IMG submission 92580) | Marine viral communities from the Subarctic Pacific Ocean - 20_ETSP_OMZ_AT15318 metaG | ecosystem: Environmental > Aquatic > Marine > Oceanic | place: Subarctic Pacific Ocean | collected 2015-01-19
GAGAAACGAGTAGGTGAAATTTTAGAGGTGTGTTCTGATATGGACTCGTATGAGGAAATGCGATTGAAAGATGGCGTTCCACTTTACTACTCTAAGAAGCTTAGTAAATTTGTTCCTGTTAAACCAAAGAATATGAAAACAGTTTACTTAACACTTAAAACTGCTTTTGGTAAGACTGACTATATATTATTTGAAGATAATTTTAAAAGTGAATAAATGAATTTTATTGAGATAGTTGATGATACACCAGCTATGTGGGCAAAACGCAGAGCATATGGTGAGTTAAATACATGTAAAGATATTATAGAATATTTTGAAAGTGTTCCAAACAAAAGTAAAGGTGGACTTCCTTTCTTTAATAAGAGTCGCCAAAAAGTTTGTGTTACAAAGTCTTTTAACTTTAGTGATGACAATCCTATCAACGCAAGCATCTATACCTTTGTAAAAGAATCATTAAATAACTATTGTCAAAAGTATGACTACCTCAATAAATTAAATAAGAGTTCGTATTGGAGATTGTGTCCTATATACAATTTACAAAAGTATGAAGAGGGAGAAGGTTTCTTTTCTTTACACAACGAACAGTCTGGCTCCTATCCATATAGACTACTTGCATGGATGATATATCTTAATGACGCAAAGTCAGGAACAGAGTTTCCCTATCAAGAAATGACCGCAACACCTAAAGAGGGCAGAACTATTATGTGGCCTGCAGGCTGGACACACCCACACAAAGGTGTAACTCCAAACGAAGGCATTAAGTATATTGCGACAGGTTGGTTTTACACATTGCCGACAGGTGAACCTAAGTTTGATGGTCGCCACCCAGACGAACAAAAAATAGAAGAGATATTAGTATGAGTGCATTATCTAAGTTAGTTGGCAAACCTCAACCATGGCATTGGTTTAGTGGGAAGTATCCTGTTAAGACAAAGCAAGTAAACCCACCCGAAAGTTTTACCAAAACAATTAAAGAAAATATTCTTGAGGCGGGCGATGCGTTACAAAAACGCACAGCTGCTAAATGTTTGATGACTAAGTGGAACATGCATGATGATTATGAAACTTTTCGTATGGTAGGAGAAGAAGCAATTGAAGTTGCAAACTTATGTCCAGTTGCAAAACGAACTAAACCTGATGGAAGTCCAGATGATGTTCCTCTTTATATAAAAGAGAGTTGGGGATTAGTATACGGCAAAGGTCATACTTGCGAAGAACACAATCATTGGCCTTCTCTTTGGTCTTACACATATTGTGTAGAAGCATGTAAGGAGTGTGCGCCGTTAATATTTAATGACAGTAATGATCGTGATGATGAGGGTACTCCATTTCACATATTTCCAGAGACAGGACAACTAATAGTTTTCCCAGCATGGATAAATCATATGGTGCCAAAACAAGAATGTGAACATCAAAGAGTTATGGTGGCGGGCAACTTAAATGTTAAGTAGTTTTGTCAGAGGATTTGAAAACGCACTAACAGACAAAGAATGTGATAACCTTATAGAATGGTTTGAGCGTGATGACCATATCGGAAAGACTACGATTGCAAATCGTATTACACGCAAAGACAAACAAATGTGGATGGGTGAAAAAGATGAGTTATATAAATCCATTCAAAAAGTAAAGATGGATATGTTGCGAGAATATCTTTTAGAGTTTCCTATTGTATATCGTGGAGCGCGAAGTCTTATATCACCAGAAACTAAAGTACAAAGAACGATGCCTATGGGTGGTGGGTTTCATAATTTTCACTCAGAGAATTCTCACTGTGCAGATGCAAACAGAGCTCTTGTATGGACAATCTATTTAAATGACTTACCAGATGGTGAAGGTGAGACAGAGTTTCTATATGAGAAAATAAGAATACAACCAAAAAAAGGAATGGGTGCTATATTTCCTTCTGCGTGGATGTATCAACATAGAGGCAATCCTGTACACACTCACCCGAAATACATTGCTACAGGATGGTATTGGTATCCCCAAGAAAGACCTATAAAATAGAGATGAGTTTACTAAAATCACTTGCAAATAGTTTAAAAGAAGAGAAGGAAGTAGAAGAAAAAAAACAACGTCAACTTGCTACTAATCCAGCTTCGGTTTCGTTTACTTCTAATCTTCCTATTATTAAATCTGTTGTTCCCGAATCAAGTGCGACAAAAGAGTTAATAGATTTTTGTCATAACTTCGAAGACATACAAAACAAAGAAACCAATGTCCAAGCAAGTATGAGCTCGTGGTTTATGCACGAACACAATTCAGAATTTTTAAAACTGTGTGACTACGCAGTACATCTTGGAACAGAGAACTCACCCAGCAAAGTTGAGTTGATGCCGTATGACTGTTGGGTTGCAAGTTATACAAAAGGTGATTGGACAAAACCACATGACCATTGGCCTGCTATTTGGAGTTGGGTATACAATGTTGATTGTTGTGATTCATGTGCGCCGTTAGTGTTTCCAGATGCTAAACAAGAAGTCATTCCTAAGAAAAATACAATGGTGATGTTTCCTGGCTGGGCAAAACACTCTGTACCTAAACATCAATGTGACCATGAAAGAATTGTTATCGCTGGCAATCTAGGACTTAATCCTTATTGGATGGTCGAGCGTCATAAAACTAGTGGTCAAGAAGTTGCAAAGAAATATGAACTGATTGCCAAGACTGTTTACAATAATATTCAAGAACCAAAATAACCTTTTCATACATTCCTTATAAATAGTTAAAACTGTTAGTAAAGGATTATTATGTCGGAACAAAGTTATTTTATGGGCCAAGATGGTTTCGTGTGGTTCGTAGGTGTTGTAGAAGATAGGAACGACCCAGACCAACTTGGCAGAGCTAGAGTTCGGTGTTTAGGTTTTCATTCAGATAGCATAGTTGAACTTCCAACAACAGACTTGCCATGGGCTCACGTTATGCATCCTGTTACAGATGCAGCGATGCATGGTCTTGGTAACTCTCCAGCTTTTCTCGTTGAAGGTAGTTGGGTAGTTGGTTTCTTTAGAGATGCTGTAGAGAAACAACAACCAGTAATCATGGGTACTTTGCCCGGCACACCCCAATCAGCTGCTGACCCTCAACTTGGATTTAACGATCCTCGTTCTCCAGAAAGTCCACAAACAGAATATCTTGGCCATCCGATCTATGGCTCTTATCCTGCTGACGGAGAGTTTTATACTACTAAGTCTGGTCACGAAGTAGGAGAACCCGATACTAGCAGACTAGGTAGAGGTAGAGCATCAGAGTCACACAACTCCCTTTTAGCACGAAGACGTAATCGTTTGCGTGGCGACCCAACAATTGTTGACCCCACAGTTGGAGTTGATGATGACAGTGAAGAAACAGATCAAAAGGGAACAGGCGTTCCTACTGCAACACAACCATATCTTTTAGCTACATCTGATTTTGCAGTTCAAGAAGAACGAGGTTTCTGGGAAGAACCACAACCCAAGTCAATTCAAAAAGATGAGAACCCATACATCTCCGCTGCCTATCCATACAACCATGTCTTCGAAAGTGAAGCTGGACACATAAAAGAAATAGATGATTCGCCAGGCGCTGAACGATTGTTTACACAACACAGCGCAGGCACGTTTGAAGAAATACATCCAGACGGTTCAAAGGTTGTAAAAATTGTTGGAGACAACTATGAGATTATTGCTGGAAAGTCTCAGATACACATACAGGGTGATGTTAATATTACAACACTTGGAACAGTGCGAGAACTTATAAAGGGAGACTACCATCTTGAGGTAGAAGGTAATTACACACAGAAGATACATAAGAACCACAGAGTTAAAGTTGGAGCTGGAACAGGCGGTGGTAATCGTGAAGAAGAAATTAACGGCAACCATTCTTTTCAGATAATGAACAGCGTCAAGGGTAGAGTCAAAGAAGATATAGATATTGTCATTGATAAAAATGAAACTAGAATTGTTAACGGAACAAGCACTCTTAACATTGTCGATGACTACGCAATAACATCTCTTAAAAGTATAGACTTAATAGCATCAGACCATTTATCAACAACTACTATTTCTGGAATTATGTCTTATAAGTCTGGCGGAAAATTAAATATGAAGTCAGCAAACGATATGATAATCAAAGCTGAAACTGTTGGAACACTTACTTTTTCTGGAACAGGCAGTGAGGTTACTGCTAAAAATAGTGATGCAATAGATATTGCTCTTACAACACACGTTCATTCTCAATCTGATACTGGTGAAAACGCAACTGCACAAGGCAACACACTGGCGCCAGTGGCATAGGAGATATGTATGGCAGATTTTAAAACACCAAACTTATCGGGGTCAAGTCCAGAACTTAATGAAGTTCTTGGTAAGTTTGATTCTATAAAGGGTGAGGTTTCTGATGGACTTGAATCAGAAGCATCTGTTCTTGCAAGCACACTAAACACTTCTGTTGAAGGGGATTTAAAATCTAAACTTGGAGATTTAGTTCCTGAGATTCCACCACTACCAAATGTAAACTTGCAATCAGAAATGTCTTCGCTTGTTAATATTGATCAAAGTACTTTAGCAGGACAACAAGAGTTTGCAAAGAAAAAAGCAGAACTAGAAACAAAGTTTGGAGATGGACTTACTGCTGGTGGTTATGATTTAGATACCTTAACTACCAACGCAACTGCAGCTCAAACTGCAGCGTTAACTGCGACTACAGATATCTCCTCTGCAACTACAGCGTTATCTGATGCAAGAGGAGAGGTAACATCTTCTTTAGATACTGCGTTTGACGCATCTCTTAAATTAGATAGAAGTAATGTTCCAAATCCAACAGCACTCATTAATGATGTATCTGCATCAACTGATTCAGCGGTATCTGCACTTTCATCTCAAGCATCAGCAACTACTGCTCTTGCAAATGCAAAAGGAACTGCAACAAGAATTCAAGATGTTGTTCCAAACTTTGAAGTACCTGCTGCTGGGGGAGTTGCAGCTGAAAAAGCATCAGCGGTTCTACAACCAACTGTAGATACTGTAAAAGAAGAAGTGTCCACAGTAGAGTTAAATAAAAAACTTGAAGAAGCAAATGTAGAACTAGAGAAAACTTTGGAAGAGTTTGAAAGAGATACACCAAAAGTTCTTCCATCAACAAATGCAGGTGCGTATGCGGTGACAAAGAAAGCAAAGAAAATTACTATCACGCATTCTCCCGATGAGACTACAGTAAATTCATCTGCTGGTGAAACAAAAGAATTTCAAGAAGACGGTGCAACTGTTACTTCAACACAAACAACAGCAGAAAATTCTGTCACAACGGTCACTACATCTGGAGGTGGAGAAACAATTTTAAGATCAAATGTCTCTCCACATGGATTCTCTAGACGGCCGACTAACAAAATAGAAAAGGTAACTAAATCTGCAACAAAAGATAGTCCAAGTACAATAATAACGGAAACTAGAACATGGACGGATGCTAATGGTAATAGTGGAACGGTTGAAATTGATATTATTACATTATCTGATAAACCTGTTAAACTTCTGCGTGTTTCTGGAAGACCTTCTGGTTTGGATCGCAGAAGGGCGATACGAGCTGCAGGACATTTTAATAAGAAAAGAGATATATTTTCGGTAGATAAAAGTGGTAGAATTTTAATAGGTTGGGTAGACTCAAACGGAAATGCGCCTTTAGAAGATGGCACTTTTGCAAATGGTATTTGGACTAGACGATATCAATATGATGCAACAGGAGCAAAACCCGATAAGATAACAGGAAAAAAATCCGAGAGTATTTACAAAGTATCATACCAATACAACGACAACTATGATCCTACCTTTAACGGAAATGAAGAAGCAGTTAAAGATAAAGGAAGTCCTAAAATTAAATAAACAATCGGTGAAGTATTGTTATAAATAGATAAAGGAGTATCATATGCCCACACCAACATCATTCAAAGACGCTCAAGCTCTTAACGATATTGAACGTAATGTTCGTCAATATAAAGACTTGGACTTATTCTTTGTTAGAAAGAAATTGTCTTCGAAAGATAGTGATGGTGCAGTAACAGTAAGCGGTGCAAAATCTGATATTGATAAGGTAACAGACATTACAGCTGTAAAGCGTTCTATCCGAAATCTAGTATTAACTAATCATTACGAAAAACCTTTTCACCCAGAAATCGGTTGTGGTGTAAGAGAATTGTTATTTGAATTGATGACTCCCTTAACTGCACATCTTTTGACTAGAAAGGTAGAAGATGTTATAACTCAATATGAACCAAGAGCGCAATTGGTTGGTGTTAGAGCAACACCAGATTTAGATCGCAATGCGTATGAGTTGACTGTAGAATTTTATGTCTTAAATGCTCCAACTGAGTTAGTAGACCTAACCGTACTATTAGAGAGATTGCGATAATGGCAATAAACACAAAAAGATTAAATGTAACAGAGTTTGACTTTGATGAGGTCAAAAATAACCTTAAAGTTTTTTTATCTGGACAAACAGAATTTACGGATTATGATTTCGAAGGTTCTGGAATGAACGCACTACTAGATGTTCTTGCATACAACACTCACTATCTGGGTTTCAATGCAAACATGTTAGCAAACGAGATGTTTCTAGACAGCGCATCTCTTAGGTCAAGTGTAGTTTCTCATGCAAAAACTTTAGGGTATATTCCCAACTCTGCTAGGGCTGCGGTTGCGACAGTTAATATTTCGTTGAACACAACTTCTGTGACTAGTGCAACTATGCCAGCTGGAACGGTATTTAACTCTACTGTAAATGGAACAGACTATCAGTTTGTTACATCTGATGCAGTAACAGCATCCAATACTGGTTCTTCGATTCCTTTTGTTTTAACTAAAATCTATGAGGGAACTTTTGTAACAACCAGATATACTGTAGACTCAACAGACGCAGACCAAAGATTTCTTGTTCCCAATAAAAGAGCAGATACTTCTACATTAAAAGTTGTAGTACAGAATTCAAGCTCGGATAGCACCTCCACTACGTTCACACAAGCAACAGACATAACACAAGTTACTGCTGAAAGTGATGTTTATTTTTTACAGGAAGTAGAGAACGGAAAGTTTGAGGTATATTTTGGTGATGGAGTTATTGGTACTGCATTGTCTGATGGTAATATTGTAATACTTACTTACGTTGTCAGCAATACCACAGACGCAAACGGCGCATCTATTTTCAAATCAAATGCTGGAATTGCAAGTGTTTCTGATGTATCAGTTGAAGTTGTAGATGTTGCAAACGGTGGCTCAGAACCAGAAACTATTACGTCTATAAAATATAATGCACCACTAGATTATGCATCTCAAGGAAGATGCGTAACTACTGAAGATTATAAAGTGTATGCTAAAAAACTTTATGCAAACGCACAGTCGGTGCAAGTGTTTGGTGGAGAAAATGGTTCGTTTGATTCTAGTCTTGGTGTTGTTAGTAATGCTGAATATGGTAAAGTATTTATTTCTATTGTCGCAACAACAGGATTAAATTTAACTGCAACAGAAAAAAAACAACTCGTATCTGATTTTGCAAAATATACTGTTGCATCTATTACTCCAGTTATTGTTGACCCAGAAACAACTTTCTTAATTTTAAATGTTACATTTAAATATGATTCTAACAAAACAACATTAGCTTTAAGTCAAGTAGAATCCGAAGTAGTTTCTGCAATAACATCATATGATACAAACAATCTTGGTGAATTTGAAAAGTTGTTTAGACATTCTCAAGTTACTAGACTTATTGATGACGCAAATGTTTCGGTATTAAGTAATACCACTAATGTTACTTTGGGTAAATTTTTTACTCCAACAACTACCGCTTCCACATCGTATTATATTTACTTCAACAATGCACTTTACAATCCTCACTCTGGACATAATGCAGCAAGCGGTGGAATACTTGCATCAACAGGATTTTTCATTAGTGGTGATACAACAAATGAACATTTCTTTGATGATAATGGTGAGGGAATTTTAAGACTTTATTATGTTCAAGCTGGTTCAAGGGTGTATGTTGATTCCACTGCTGGAACGGTAAATTATGCAACAGGTGAGGTCTTTATAGAGTCAGTTTTCATAACTACAGTTTCAGATGTTGATGGTGAAACTTCAACACAAGTTCGTCTTACTGTTATTCCAAACTCAAAAGATATTGTTCCAGTTCGTAATCAGATATTAAAACTTGACCTTACAAATAGTACAATAACAGGACAGGTTGATACTGTCGCGGTAGGTGATGGAACTTCAGCTGCCACTTATACAACAAGTACTTCTTACAGTACACCATCTGGGTATTAAAGAATGGCTCCTTTTGATGGCGACATAGACCCTACAGGGAATTTAACATCAAAAATAAGTACGTTAATTGACGGGCAGTTGCCTGATTTTATTCAGGCAGACCACCCCATATTTTCCGTATTTCTAAAACAATATTATGAATATTTAGAAGCTGCTGAACTTAGAGTCACAGTAAATATTGATAATCTTATTTTAGAAACAGAAACCAACTCTAAAGTTTTAGATGTTGATGGTAATAAAATTGTTTTAGAGGAAGGAGCAGGAACAGAAGGAAAATTTATTGTAGGCGAAACCATAACTGGTGGAACTTCAAAAGCAACTGCAAAAATTCTGTCAGACGATTTAGGTAACACTACCACCCCAAGAATTTTTATTACCTCTCAACAAAAATTTGTAACAGGCGAAACCATCACTGGTGGAACTTCTTCTTCAAGTGCAGTAGTCACAAGGTATCGTGCAAACCCTGTACAGACCATACAACAACTGTTGGCCTACGCAGATATTGATAATACCATATATGATTTCTTAGACCAATTCCGAGATGAGTTTATGAACGCAATTCCTTTGACGCTCGCAGACGGCGTGTCAAAGAGAAGTCTTGTTAAAAATATTCGTGAACTCTATAGAGCAAAGGGTACATCAGAAGGACATAAAATATTCTTCAATATGATACTTGGTGAAACACCAGAAATACTATATCCAAATCAATATATGGTGAGAGCTTCTGGTGGTAATTGGGGTAACAAACTTATTATGCGAGTTGCTCCATCATCAAGTTCTGTTGGAGATCAAGCAATTGGTCAAAAGATTACAGGACAGACCTCTGGCGCATCAGCTGTTGTTGTTTCATCTTTGGCAGTAAATGAATCTTCAGTTTCAATAATAGAATTTGAACTTAATCGTGATTCTATATCAACGAGCGATGCTCCATTCGCTAGAGGCGAAACAATACAAGTAGTTTCAAATGTCACTGACACGTTAATGTCATTTACAGTCAATTCAATAGTATCATCAGTAACAGTTAATGAAGGGGGTGCGCTATATGGTGCATCTGAAATTTTTCCTCTTGATACTGATGAAAATATTGGTAACGGTGAAGCAACAGCCAGAGTTGGTAGCATTAATTCTGGTGAAGTTAGTGGTGTTGTTATTGATGATGCTGGAACAAAATATCAAGTTGAAGATGTTCTGACTTTTACTACCACAGATTCTAATACCTCAACCGCAGCTGGATTTGTTTCTATAATTGATGGTTCAATAGTTATTAACGGTACAGACAAATACTCTACAGATGGTGGAGACTTTTTAGTCTTTGAAGATGCAACAACGGAACAAGAATATCTAATTGACATAGAACTTGAAACTGCAACGCAAGAAGCAAATGGTCAAAAACTATTACTTAACGGAACTGATGGTGATTCGCTTCATGCTGGCCATAGTCTTATATTAGAAACAACATTTGTCGGATTAGATACTTACGGAACAGCTGGTGGTGATCAAATTGCAATTGAAGAAGGAACAGATTATACTGGTGGAATAGCAAAAATAATTCTTACGAATGGTGGTTCTGGATACAATAAACTTCCAACAGTTACAGTCACATCTAATTCAGGCACAAGTACAAAACTTTTTGCAACAACAGATAACATTGGAGCGGTAGGAGAAGTAGATATTACTAATGCTGGTTTTGCATATACTGCTGAACCAACTTCAGATTTTAATGCAAACTTTGTTCTTAAAGATATAACAGGAACTTTTGCAGCTAACGAAACTCTTGCTTCATCAGGTCACACAGGAACAATTGTTTCTTTTGACGATACCACTAATGTATTAAAAACTTCATTTGATAATGTTGTAAGATCAGAATTAGAAGTTGCAGATGAAGAAGGTATCACGCTTGAAGATTCTTTGAGAGTCGGTGGTGATAACTTAGACACCAGAATGATTTTTGATGATACTCTTGACGAAGAAGAATTTATTTTAACAGAAGATGGTGTTGAGTTTATTGGACTTAACGCAACTGCTACAGATGATGAGTATCTTGTTCTTGATGATGGTACAGGAGAAACAGCTGGTAGCGCGATTGTTTTAGAATCTCCAGATAATGTAATTAACTTTCCTATACAACTTGAAAATGGCGCAAGAGATGGTACTAATGTTGGTGACAGAATTTTAAATGAAGATGGAATTCATAATATTGTTGCAGAAGTTGCTGAATCTATTGGTGCATCTTCATATCAATTAGAAAGAATAATAACCGAAGAATCTACACAACTTCCTTCTGCGATACAAGATGGTGACAGCAGACTTATAACTAACGCTGCATTTGATACAGTAGAATCTGGCAATCATACTGGATTCTTTCTTTTAGATGGAACAGACACAACTGTTGTAGATGGTTTATTCACAGATGAAAATAGTAAATTATTGAATGAAGAATTTGGTGATAACAATCAAATTGTTTTGGACGGAACTGACTCAGACGGAACAGATGAAAATGCATTACTGTTACAAAATGTTGATGAGGGTGACGGTCAAATAATATTTGATGGTACTGATTCATCTGGTACAGATGAAAATGGCCATGTTGTTTTCACAACCATAGATTTCTTTGAAGATGCAACAGGTATCAATCCACACCCAACTACAATTACATCGTCAAGTGGGGCATCAGCAAAAATTGCTAAAGCTAATATTGCTTCGGGTGTTGCAGTAATTTCTACAACGGCTGAAACTGCAAAAACATACGGACAAGATATTACGAGTCTTATTGGTGAAGATTTAAATCGTATTCAAGATTCTTATTACTACCAACAATTCTCATATGAAATTCAAGCAGGATTTGGAACTAGCACATATCTAGAACAATTGAAAAAAGCAGTACACCCAGCTGGGTTTGCAGTATTTGGTAAAGTTAAAATATCTTCATCTGTTTCAGCTGCAATAACAAACGCTGGTTCTTCTCTTGGTGGTGGTTACTATAGTGACCTCAACGCAGTTGCACCAGAAGATAAGTTCTCTCCAATACTTGCATCTACATTTGAAGTTCTGTTTGATGAAACATTCCAAAGACGTTTGGGAACAAACCCACAGGGTAATGAGGTGGGAGCATACGAACAAAGAGTTATTCTAGAAGATGCTGAAGATGTAACATTTATCACTGATGCGATTCTTTTAAATGGAACAGACTCAAGTTCAAGTGATGCTGGTTCTTTTTTAAGAGAAGAAGAAACTGCATTTATACGACTTGATGAAAGAATACAAATAGAAGAAGCAACAGACACAACCGCAACATCTCCTGAGAGTTTTATTATTCAAGAGAGTGGTGGTGACAGAATTATCTCTGAAGCTGGTATCGCACTTTCAAACAATCTTGCATTAGATGGCACAGGCGATAGCGGTCATGTAAGTCCGACAGATGCTGGTGGGGATATTCTTCTTGATGGAACGGATTCAGACGGAACTGATTATGAAAGTTCTTTAGAATTAGAGATTGCATCTTCTGACCATGTAGGCAAATTTAATTTATACGCTTTAACTAATGAGGACAATACTCTTCTCAATGAAGCTGGTGGTTCTCAACAACTAGAAACTTCTAATGTTGGTGGTGGAAGTGACTATGACTTATCTATTGTATCTATTATTAGCACGAAAGTTAATATACCTCTTGCAACGCCAAGACGTGCTAATAATGGATTGACATTACTTGGAGTAGACCCATTCCACAATTCTTCTACTTCTATTGGTGTAGAAAAGGGAACACTAACAAATGGTAGGTTAGTATTAAATTTTGGTGAAGATCGTTTTGGTATTATCGTTGATGAAGGTGAAGGCCTTCTCATGGAAGATGACACCAACAACAATTCTCACTTTAGGTTTGATAATATTTTAGAATACACTAATGATAAAATAGTTTTAAATGGAACGGATGGAAGTTCGACTAATGCTGGAGATAGTATTGTACTAAACGGTACAGATGAAAATTCTTCTAATGCAGACGCAGATATAATTGGAGAAAGTGTTCTTACTTATGACAACATTACTTTGTCAGATATTATTCGCCCAGATTTAATTGTGTTAAGTCATGATTCACAACTAGGTGATGACCGCGGCCAAGATCATGAAATTGATTCTGCAAACACACAACCATCTGAACCAGTTGCAATACTATTAGAGGAAAGTCAAGCATCTGGATTTTTTAGACAAGAAAATGAAACAACTGCTCCTGATCATCACGGCGACAAGATAGTTCTTGAAGATAAAACTGGTGTTGGATTTAATAACAAATTAATATTTGAAAGTGACAGACTTGAAGCTGAAGATGGTTCAAGTAGTGGAACAATACCATTCCAAAATTTAACTAACTCAAACTTTGAACCGTTTGCTCGTGCAAGTTTTGTTGAGACTACCGAATATGGTGCGATTGATTTAGAAGATGATGCGTTTGAAGTTACAAACATTCAACTAGAAGATGGTCATGGTGGTGATGGGAATAATCTGATATATGATGGAACGAACATTAAACAGTTATACGCAGGCATGCCAATCGCAATGCAATCCTTCTTTGATACTACAATAAACTATGGTGAAGGTGCAGTGGTATTAAATGGAACAGATGGCTCTTCCACAAATGCTGGGGATAGATTTAGATTTGAATTAGCAACAGACGAAAACATTGATAATAATTATCCTGCCGTTGCAGACAGTGGTGGTGTTGGTGGTTTTGATGTTTCGCGATCAATACGATTTAGTTCAACCGCAAAAACTTTTGATGCTGCTGCATAAAGCGTTATAAATAGATTAGATATATAGGAAATTAAAAAATGGCATACCAATCACTAGATTTAGGAACATCGGCCGATGACGGAACAGGGGATAGTCTGCGAGTTGGTGGTGATAAAATCAATGACAATTTCTCAGAGATTTATACACTACTAGGAACTGGAACTGCGCTTACATCTGGTCTTAGTGCAACTGCAACGGTAGTTACACTTAGTTCAGCAGTCGGAACATTTACGACACTAACGCCTGCGGCCGCAGATGGTACTGCACTAGGAAGTGCATCGCTAGAATGGAGTGACCTTTTTCTTGCAGATGGAGCAGTTATTAATCTTGGTGCAGATCAAGATGTAACACTTACTCATATGGCTGATACTGGACTGCTCCTAAATGGTTCAAGACAATTTCAGTTTGGTGATTCTGGAACGTATATTCATCAAAGTGCAGATGGAGTTTTAGACCTAGTATCTGATACAGAAATAGAGATTAATGCTACAACTATTGATATTAATGGCGCAGTAGATATATCAGGCGCAACAACAACTGCTGCTATAACTGCAAGTGGTATCATAAAAACAGATGACGCTACAGATGCCACAAGTACAACAGATGGTTCATTACAAACTGATGGTGGTCTGTCAGTAGCAAAAAATGTTATTGCTGGTAACGATATTAAACTTCAGTCAGATGCGTCTGTGATAGCATTTGGGGTAAATGATGACGTTACTTTAACTCATGTCCATAATACAGGTCTGTTAATTAACAGCAGCAGACAGTTACAATTCAATGATGCCTCTCAGAATATTAACGCACCAAGCGCTACAGTTCTGGACATTAATGCAACAGACGAAATTGAACTTAACGCAACTCTTGTGGATGTAAATGCCAATCTAGATGTATCAGGCACATATACAGGTGCTGGTCTTATGACTCTAACAACCGCTTCTGGCGAGAACAAGTTAACGGTTAGAGCAGATGCAGCTTCTCAACAATCTTCCCTTTCTCTTCAAGTACAAGCAGATACGCCGGGGCAAACTGTAATATATTTTGGTAAAGTAGGTGCAACCACTAATGGCCAGCTGGGCTATAACCCCACTAATGATAAAATGACCTTTTTTACCAATAACTCAGAAAAAATGAGTTTAACTACTGATGGTCTTTTGACTATTACAGATGACCTTGTAATTAAAACTGGTGGTACAATAGGTGGTGCAAACGATACAGACTTATTGACTCTCACTAGTGGTGTTTTAACAGTTGCTGGAGAGGTAGTAGGAACAGGGTTCACAGGTACTTTAGATGGTATTTTGGGAAGTGGAACAGCAGCTGCTGCAACCACTACTACTCTTGCTTCTACTACTATAACTGCTAGTGGTATTATTAAAACAGATGACACAACCGAAGCTACATCAACTACGGATGGCAGTTTGCAAACTGATGGCGGTCTATCCGTGGTTAAAGACGCAGTATTTGGTGATGACGTTAAGTTGTTATCTGATTCATCGGTTATTGCTTTAGGTGCAGATGGTGACGTAACAATTACTCATGTTGCAGATACAGGTATTGCATTAAATACGAAAAACATTACAGGTGCTACTAGCATAAGTGGAGGCGCATTAGGCGGTCGTAGAAATGCAATTTACAATCCTACCTTTTCAGTTAATCAGCGTCACGGCACTGGCGCAAACACAACAATGAACACCTACGCTATGGACAGGTGGCGTTGTTTTGGCGGTGGTAGTGGTCAAGCACATTCATGGACAACTAGATCAGACGCAGGAGAAGGTGACGGTTATTATTCACGTTTTCAAAGACCTGTTAGCAATACCGCAACTGCACAAATGGGTATAGCGCAAGGGTTAGAAACTATAGATTCTCGGTACTTTGCAGGTAAAGAAGTAACGCTTTCTTTTAGAGCTAGAGGTGGTGCTAATTGGAGTCCAACTTCAGGAAACGTAGCCTTTAAACTTGTCGGAGGAGAAGGCACAGACCAAAACCCAGTAGGTATGACTACCACTGAAGCTATTATCACGATTACGGCAGCAATACCGCAAGGTGGTGGATTTGTTCAGTATTCTGGAACAGGCACTGTACCTGCTGATAAAACTCAACTAGCAATACAAATCTCATGGAATACTGTGGGAACAGCAGGAGCAAATGACTATTGGGACATGCGAGAAGTACAATTAGAACTTGGCGGCACAGTAACGCAATTTGAGCAACGAACTTATGGCGAAGAATTTCAATTATGTCAAAGATATTTTGAAAAGTCTGATGACCCTGTATTTCATATAAATTGTGGGGCAGCAGCAAGTCAAGTACAAAGACTTTCTATTAGATACGCAACACAAAAGTGGGAAGATGCAACTCTTGTAGTTAGCTCTAGTACATCTGGATTAAGTGGCGCGGTTACAAATGGTGTTGATGGGTTTACTCTAGGATTTACTGGCAGTGATTTAGACATTCATCACATCACATTTACAGCAGAATCGGAGTTATAATATGTCAAGTTTAGAAATAATAGATTTAACAGTTTTAAGATATAAAAAGTATGAAGATGGTTCGGGAAATTTAATCACCAATGCAATTAAGCGAATAGATTGCACCCCAAATCTTTTTATTCCAGTAAACCCAAATAATAGAGATTATAAAATATATCTTGATTGGGTAGCTGCTGGAAATACCATAGCAGAAGCAGATTAATTGTTGGAAGTAAAGTAAAATTAGGTTAGAAAAAATCTTATAAATAGAATTGACACAATATAATGTCATAGACATGAAACTTAATTGAAGGAGAAAAAAATGTCAGAAGTTATAAACATAAACGGAACAAAGTACACAGAGGAAGATTTTAATGACGAACAAAGGTATCTCTTACGTCAAATTCGTTCCTGTAAAACAAAGGCTGCACAACTAACATTTGATTTAGATCAAGTAAAAGTTGCAGAACAAGCATTTACACAGGGGTTCTTGGTTTCAGTTGAAGCAGAAAAAGAAAAAGAAGAATCTACTGAGGTAGAAAATAAAGAAGAAAGTGAAGTGGTAGTATCCTAATCTTTCTTATAAATAGTAGACACAAATGGGAAGAAAAATATGTCAGCAATCATAACAGAAAAATTTAGACAACACAACGCAGGGAACTTTTTTGAATCGTTCTCTGAATCGTCTGCTAATGTTTATTACTTAATGATTGGGAAGGCAACTCCCTTTACATCAGGAACTTCGGGGGGAACAGATAGTTCTCCCCCTACTCCTGCTGATGATGTTTCTACTGAATTTTATACTTGGGATTCTACAGTTGCATTAAAGAATATTACATCTAGTGATGTATCTTATGCACTTCCTAGAAGGGATTGGGCAAACAGTACCACATATGATATGTATGATGATAACATAAGTTCATCAAATGCAGCCACATCTGGTGCAACAAATCTTTATCAATCCACATTCTTTTTTCGCACATCTGATAACAGAGTCTATAAAGTATTAGACAATAACGGTGGAACTGCGTACAGTGGTACTGAACCTACGTCTGAATCAACATCACCTTTTGCATTGGGTGGTTATGTATTGAAATATATGTATACCATTACTGCATCAGAACAAACAAAATATCTTACTGCTGATTTTATACCAGTATCAACTGACAGCACAGTAAGTGCAGCTGCGGTTGATGGTAAGATTGAAAGTTTACAAATAACTGCTGGTTCTGGTTATACAGACGGAACGTATTATGCAGCTGTATATGGTGATGGAACAAGTGCAGGCACATCCTCTGGTGCAATAGTTTCTATTGTTATTTCTAGTGGTGCAATTGTTTCTTTTGGATTAACTGCTGGAACGGACACATCAATTCATGATGGAGGAACTGGATACACATTCGGTACAGTCAATCTTGCATCTGGTTATACATTTTCTGATGCAGCTTTAACATCTGCTTCCTCTGTAGGAAGTGGTACAGGTGGTGCAGTAACAGTTGTGATTAGTCCAAAAGAAGGACATGGAAATGATGCAGTAGCTGAGTTGGGTGGTCATTATGTAATGATGCGAACAGTTTTAACTGGTGCAGAGGGAGATGATGTACTAACAGGAAATGACTTTAGAAATATTTCTCTTGTTATAGACCCAACAACTTTTGGAACTTCTACCGTTGCATCAGCAACAACTCATCGCCAAGTCTATGCACTAAAACTAACCTCAGTATCAGGAACATTTACTGCTGATGAAAAAATAACCCAAACATCTACTGGTGCAATAGGTAAAGTAGTAGAATGGGATAGCACACTTTCAATTCTATATTATCAACAAGAACGATTTGGAGATTTTGGAACGAACAGCACTACTGGTGCGTTAGTCGCGTTCTCTGGTGCAAACGCAGTCACAGGTGCATCTTCTAGTGCAACTGGAACTCCAGACTCAACCGCAGACAGCGCAGTAACACTTACTAACTCAAATACTATCACGTTTACTAATGGATATGCTAATCCAGAACTTGAACCTGACAGTGGAAATATTATATACCAAGAAAATAGGAAACCGATAGGTCGGGCAACAGATCAAACGGAAGACATCAAACTTATAGTGGAATTCTAGTATGGCTCAGAAAACAGATTTAAACGTAGCTCCTTATTATGATGACCACGATGGTGCGAATAATTATGTAAGAACTTTATTTCGGCCTGGCTTTGCGATACAGGCTAGAGAGCTTACACAATTACAGTCGCAACTACAACATCAGATTGAACAGCATGGAACTTTTATGTTCAAAGAGGGGTCGATGGTTATTCCCGGCGCTGTCTCTGTTAACACTAAGTACTACTCTCTTAAATTAGCATCACAGTTTGCTGGAGAGACAGTTGACCCATCTCAGTATTATAATGCAACAACTCCTGTAACAATTACAGGAGCAACAACTGGCGTTACTGCAAAAGTTATTGGGTTTGCAGCTGCAACCGCAACAGACCAACCAACACTTTTTCTTAGTTATGAAAAAACTGGAACAGATACCGCAACAACTGTTTTTGCAGACGGAGAAAATATTTCATCATCTGCTGGAGTGACACACACAAGTACATATGCTACTTCAGCTGCATCTGCAACAACATTTACCTCAGCATTTAGTGTTGCGAAAGGTTCGACCACTGCACAACTTCAAGGTTCATTGGGGCCAGCATCTGCGGTAGGTTCTGCCGCTGTCATTCAATCAGGTGTTTATTATATTCGTGGTTTCTTTGTAGAATGTTCAGAAGAAACATTAGTTCTTGAAAAATATTCTACAGGATCAAGTTATTTGATTGGGTTCACAGTAACAGAAAATATTGTTACGCCTGAAGGAACATCTAGTCTTTTAGACAATGCAACAGGTTCTACAAACTTTGCAGCGAAGGGCGCACATCGACTTCAATTTTCTCTTGCACTTGCAAAATATGCGAGAGATGCAACAATACCTACTAACTTTATTCAGTTGATAGATTTAAAAGACGACAGAGTTATTTCTAAGGTTGAAAGAGAAAATTTAAATATTATAGGAAAAACTCTTGCAAGAAGAACTGCTGATGAATCTGGAGATTACACTGTTAAAGCATTTGGTGTTGTCGTTAGAGAAAGTGCAGATTTAAATGATGAAGTTGGTGTGTACACAGAAAATGATACCACCGACGATGGAAATACCGCAACTAATGATTTGTTAACTTTACAAGTTTCAACTGGTAAAGCTTATGTCAAGGGTTATGAGGTTGAAAAAATATCTCCAACATTTAAAGACCTTAATAAAGCTAGAGATTTTGCAACAGTAAACTCTGGCATTACACAGTTTGATTTAGGAAATTTTACAATTGTTAATAATGTGTATGGTACTCCTGATATTACAGCAATAACTGACGAGTCAACTGCGTTTAAGACTGTTGCTCTTTATGGAGCTAAAACATCTACTAGAGGTAGCGCTCCAGCTGGGGTAGCATGTATTGGTCAATGTCGTATACGAGCATTTGAACCAACTGGTTCAACAGGAGAAATTGGTTCTGTTAATGCACAATATAAAGCATATCTTTTTGATGTAAGAATGTTTACATACATCACTTTAAGTGGTACTCCTAGTGCATCATTAACTGCTAATTTTACTCAGGGCGCAAAAATTACTGGTTCAACATCTGGCGCAACTGGATTTGTTGTTAATAATAGTGATATTAATGCAACTACAAATGACGGACAATTGGTTGTAATGAAAACTTCTGGAAGATTTTCTAACGGTGAAACATTTACTGTTTCAGATTCGACAGAAGGTGATAAGATTGTAGAAACTGCTGGTAATGTGGATATAACAATGGTTGCTGCAAACGGCGAAGATGCAGATAATACTCACACCTTTCAACAAGTTAGTTCTATGGTAATGTTAGATGACACCTCCGCTCAAAACTTTACTGCTGACATAGTGAAAACAGAAGTTAAGAATACAACGGATCGAAAACAAAATCTTGTGATTAACTCAATCACTGGTGGTTCAGATGATGGTCGTGTTGTTTTGGGTGGTGATGAAAGTGGTGATAATGCTGAATATTTTGGAAGTGGTACAGGTGGTATCATACTTGAAGGTGGCACATCAGCTACTTTTGCAGAAATTCAAGATACCGATAAAGTTAGTTTATTAGAAAAACTTCCTAAAGAAAATATTAAAAGAACAACTACTGCAGCTAATGTTGCAGCTGGAACACGCGATACACAATATACACTTCGCAGACAGTTTATCGGAACAACAGATGGTTCTGGTGTAGTAAGTTTTACTACCGCTGGTTCAGAAACTTTTGCTGCACACGCAGAAAAAGATTATGTAATGTCAATTCTTACTGCTGGTGATGGTACTGGTGTTGCTGGAGATTTGGTTAGTGTTTCAGGCAAAATAGCTGGAACAGGTTCTATTCAAATAACAATTACTGATGACACTATTCTTGGTGATAGCGCAAAAGTTAAACTGATTGCAACTATTCTTAAAACAAATGTAGTTCCAAAAACTAAAACAACAGTTTTAATGAAACAATTAAAAGTTGCAGTTGGAGCAAGTGATGCGTATGGAACGCGACCTAGTGATCCAGAAATATCTCTTGGTCGTGCAGACGCATTTAAACTTGTAGCAGTTTACGATTCTCAAACTACATCAGATGCTGCACACCCAACCATGACGGTATCTTCAGTTGTTGGAACATTTCAACTTGGAGAAAAAATAACTGGTGCAACTTCAAAAGCAACTGCAAGACTTATTGGAACAGCAAGTCCACTTGGGTTTGTGCAACAGACAGGAACATTTACTGCTGGCGAAACGATTACAGGAAAGACCACAGGAGCAACTGCAACTATTGGAACACTAACTGTTGGTGATACTGTTATTACAAGTAGATATCTTCTTGATACAGGCCAAAGAGATTCGTTCTACGATATTGCAAGAATAGTAAGAAAGAAAGGTAGAGCAGCTCCAATTGGAAAACTATTAGTCATATACGATTACTTTGAACATAGTGCTGGAGATATGTTCACAGTAGAGTCATATACTGACGTTGCAGGGCAAATGGAATATGATGATATTCCAATATATACTGCATCAAAAGTTGATACCGAAGACCCAAATCCAAGTGGCGAATTCCCACTTCAAGATGCTTATGATTTTCGTCCAAGAGTCGATAACATTACAGGTGCATCTGCTACTCAATCAACAGTAGATGAAATAACAGGAAACTCATTTAACTTTTTTGAAAGAAGTTATTCGGGAACTGGCGGTTCGACTGTTGATATTCCAAAACCTGGCTCTTTTATTCAAAGTGATTTTGAATATTATTTGTCTAAATTTGCCTCGTTGTTGCTTACTTCAGAAGGAGATTTTGAAATAATAGAGTCTCCATCAGCAGAAAACCCACAACTACCAAAAACTCCAGATGATGCAATGTTGATTGCAACAATGCTTGTTCCAGCATATACTTTCAAACCACAAGATGTTACAATACGAAAAGTAAATCATAGAAGATATACTATGAGAGACATTGGTAAGATTGCTGGTCGTTTGGATAATATTGAATATTCTACTGCGTTATCTTTATTAGAAAGAGATGCAGAAAGTTTTGAAGTTCCAGATTTTGCTGGGTTTAACCGATTTAAATCTGGGTTTATGGTTGATAACTTTAAAGGACATAGAGTTGGTGATGTTGCTCATAGAGATTACAATAACTCTATGGATTTTGAAAATGGAGAGTTGCGACCTGCTCATAGGTCAAAAGGTATTAGTTTAATAGAAGCTGCAACTACTGACGCTGTAAGAACTTCTGTTGGTTATCAAAAAACAGGAGATTTAATTACACTCCCATATAGCTCTCAAACAGTTTTATCACAACCACTTGCAACAAGATTAGAAAGAGTTAATCCATTTCTTACAGCTACTTGGATTGGTCAAGTAAGTCTAACTCCTAGTTCGGATACATGGTTTGAAACTGATGTTCTTCCAGACCTTATAGTTAACAGAGATGGTGATTATGATGCAGTTTTAGCAAGAGAAAGAAATAATCTTGGAACTGTTTGGAACGCATGGCAAACTAATTGGTCAGGTGTTGTTGAATCATCATCAGAGTTTTGGTGGGAAACTCGTAGGGGTGGACGAGGAACAACAGTTCGTGCTCAGAGACAACGAACTACAAATAGTGTAAGAACAGACCAATCTAGAACTGGTGTTAGTACCTCTGTTGCACTTCGTGTTGATAGAGAAAATCAGGGAGAAAGAGTACTCTCGGTAGCTGCAATTCCAACAATGAGGGCAGTTACCATAAAATTCTTTGGGGGTGGTTTCAAACCCAATACAAGACTATATCCGTTTTTTAATAAACGAGATGTTGGTCAATTTTGTTATCCTTTTGCAGATCAATCTGAAAGTGGAGCTGAACCAGCTGCATCAACTCTTGTGCAAGGAACTAATATTGTTACCGATGCTGTTGGTAATGCAAAAGGAAGATTACATATACCAGACCCTAAAGTTGCAGGCAATCCACAATTTACAACAGGGGAGTTAGAATTTAAATTAACTTCAAGTTCTACTAATAAAACAGTTGGATCAGCAACAGAACCTGGCACAGAAGGTAGTGCAATATTTGCAGCCACTGGTCTTTTAGAAACAAAACAAACAACAATTATTTCAACAAGAAATGCTGAGGTTTCTAGAAATGTTGTAAATCAAACTACATCTACAACTACTGAAACAACTAATACAAGAACTGTTCGAAGTATTCAGCAGTGCGATCCAGTTGCTCAAACATTTTCACTTCCAAAAGCATTTACAGCTGCAGACGGCACACAGAATTCAAATGCTACTGGTAGATTTATTACTTCCGTTGATGTTTATTTTGGTGCAAGGGATGAAAATGTTCCTGTTACTATGGAAATTAGAAATACTGTCAATGGATATCCTGGGCCAAAAGTAATACCTTTCGGTAGAGTTATAAAATCAGCTGCTGATATAAATGTATCTGCTACTGGTGCAACCGCAACAACATTTACTTTTCCATCTCCTGTTTATGTCGAAACAGAAACAGAATATTGTGTTGTTTTAATATCATACACACCAGACCATAAGGTGTGGATTGCACGAATGGGTGAAGATGATATTGTTTCTGGTAATACAGTTCAAGACCAACCATCATGGGGTATTTTATTTAAGTCTCATAATAATACTGGTTGGGCAATATCCCCAATGGAAGATTTAAAATACACACTTAACTGTGCTGAATTTAGTACAACTACTGGAATTTGCACACTTACAAATGATGACGTTCCAGTTGCGATACTAGAAGATGACCCAATTGTTATTACAGATGCAGATAACACGATAAAAGTTAAACATCGAGATCATCATATGTATGATGTTGTTAATAATGTGACGATTGCTAAAGTGGCGTCTGGATTGACAACAACTTTGAATGGTGCGATTACTAGTACTGCGACAACACTAACATTAACAAGTGGAACTAACTTCGGAAATACCTCTGGAATTTATAACAACACTACTGGCGCAGCTGGTGGATTCTGGTTCATCAAAATTGGTGATGAGGTTATGAAGTATAACGCAATTACTAGTGCTGCGGTATCTGGACTTCAACGTGCAGAAGAAGGAACTGCAGCCGCTCACGCTGATGGTGCGACAGTTGAATTTTATCAGTTGCATAGAGTGCCTCTTACAGAAATAAATAAAACACATACATCTGTTGCAAATGTAGGAATTGATAGTTATACGTTTGAATCAACAACAACACCTGATGTTGGAACTAGTGGTGTTGCTCAAGTTGGTGGTAGTGTTGCAACCGCAACTGAAAACGCATTGATGGATTATTTTACAACAAACATTGCAACATTAGAATTCCCTAACACAGCAATAGACGCTGATGCGTTAGTTACTACTGGAACAAGTCCAGCTGGTTCTCAATCGTCATATCTAAATACTAGAAATGATGAATCTATTAGTCCAATAGATTTTGCACTGAATGATAATTACGAACTTGATAAACCGTATATTATTGCTTCTGCGATTAATGAAACAAACGAACTTGCTGGAAGAAAATCTTTAGAGGTAAGACTCAGTATGAGTTCAACTACTTCTGCACTTTCTCCTGTTATTGATACAGGAAGAATGGGCATAGTAGCAGTTGCAAATAGAATAGATAATATTGATTCATCATCTGATGTTTTCCCAACTACAGATTTTGTGTCATCAACTCAAAATGAAGGTGACAACAATGCTGCTATCTATCTTACCAAACAAGTTAATTTAGAACAAATAGCAACAAGCCTAAAAGTTATAGTGGATGTTCATAGACCATCAACTTCAGATGTAAAAGTTATGTTTAAGTTGTTGAAAGCAGACGAGTCAACAGATTTTGATGATGTTGCTTTTGAATTTTTTAATAGTGATGGTTCACCCGACACAACTGTTGCTCCTGCAACAACTAGAACATCATTTACTGAACAACAATATACTGCTGGAATTAACAATGACGGCACAGAATCAGGGGAACTAGGTGATTTCTCAGGATTTCAAATTAAGATCGTTATGCAAGGAACAAACTGTGCAACTCCACCTAGACTTAAAGATTTACGAGTCCTAGCATTGGCAACATAATCATGGATACTACTATAAAACAAGTAGAAGGATTTCCAGACTTAGTAAAAAATATGAAAACTGGGGCGGTTATCAATACAAACCACGATGCATACGCAGCTGCAAAGAAAAGAGCAGCTGCAGCACAAGCACAAAGAGATGAAATACGCAACACTACAAGAGAGATAAATAACATAAAGTGCGAAATGCACGAGATAAAAAATCTCCTAACACAACTAGTGAGTAAACAATAATGGCCCTACTATCGACACAAGTACTTCCTGATAATACACTTGAAGAATTTCGAATCGAGTTTAATAAACTCGTTACTGACGTATCAGGTTTATCATTAGGAAATACTTTTGACACTCAAATAATTTTTGAAGGTACAACAGCTGATACCTTTGAAACTTCGATTAGTGTTACTGACCCAACCGCAGATAGGTCTATTGTATTTCCAAATGCTTCTGGTAATGTTCTTTTAGACAGCACAAATATTGCTCTTGGTGATAATGTAGAGATTCAATTTGGCGATGGTACAGATTTAAAAATATACCATGACGGTTCAAACAGTATCATAAGAGATAACGGCACAGGTTCATTATTTTTAGAGGGTAGTGTTGTTGCTATTCGTAATGCAGCTAGTGACGAAACAATGGCACAGTTTACACAAGACGGTGCGGCCGCTCTTTACCATAACAATGTTGCAATTCTTGCTACAGCGGCTACTGGTATTAGTGTAACTGGAGATGTTACTGCAACAGACGATTTGATCCTCAATAGTGATAATGCTGCAATACAGTTTGGTGCAGACGCAGATGTTACACTTACTCATTACCATAATGCAGGTCTAACATTAAAGAATACAAATACTAGTGATGATAGCACAATTGTACTGTTACTTGCAACTGGCGAAACGGATATTCAAGCTTCTGACACATTAGGAAGAATTGAATTTCAAGCACCAGACGAAGGAACAGGAACAGATGCAATTCTCCTTGCTGCTAGCATATCTGCAATTTCAGAAGGAGACTTTAGTTCTTCTAATAACGCAACTAAATTAAGTTTTGCGACAGGAGCATCTGAAGCTGCAACTGAAAAAATGTCTTTAAGTTCTGCTGGATTGCTTACTGTAAGTGGCAGATTAATTACAGATGACACAACCGCTGCAACTTCCACAACTGATGGTTCATTACAAACTGACGGTGGATTGTCTGTTGCTGGTGATGCAGTTATTGGTGATGACCTTTTACTATTAAGCGATGGCGCAATTATTAATTTTGGTGCTGATAGTGAAGTCACATTAACTCACGTTCACAATGACGGACTATTACTTAATACTGATATGCAACTCCAGTTTAGAGATAGTGCGATTAATATTAGGTCAGATGCAGATGGTGATTTAGATATTAATGCTGATGACGAAATAGAATTAAATTCAACTTTAATAGACATTAATGGTAACGTAGATATTTCTGGTACAACAGTATCGGCAGGAAAGATTACCGCAGACGCAGGTATAGACATTGACAACATCACTATTGACGGAACAGAGATTGATTTATCTAGTGGTAATTTAACTTTAGATGTGGCAGGTTCGATTATCCTCAATGCAGATAGTGGTAGTATAAATCTTGCAGATGATAGCACTACATTTGGTGAACTGGTTAATTCATCTAGTGATTTTATTGTTAAATCTTCTCAAAACGATAAAGATATTATATTCAAAGGTGTTGATAATAGCAGTTTAATAACTGCCCTCACGCTTGATATGTCTGCGGCTGGAAACGCAATATTTAATAATGATGTAACTGTTGGTAATGATATTAACCTGTTGTCTGATGGTGCAGTTATATACTTTGGTGCAGATAAAGACGTACAAGCTTTTCATGTTCACAACTCAGGACTTACGTTAAGAAACAATTCAACAGGTGACGATACACCTTTCTTACTTACTTTACAAACTGGTGAAACAGACATGGCTGCAAACGATGTCATGGGAAAAATTCAATTTCAAGCACCAGACGAAGGAACAGGTACGGATGCAATCTTGGTTGCAGCTGCAATTCAAGCAAGGTCGGAAGGAGATTTTAGTTCAAGTGCAAACGCAACTTCATTAGATTTTATGACAGGTGCAAGTGAAGCAGCCGCAACTAAAATGTCTATAACTTCTGCTGGTAGAGTTGGTATAAACACAACTTCTCCTGCGGTTCTTCTTAATGTAGTATCTGATGCTGATGGTGTATCGGCTAGATTTAATCGTTCTTCGGGCGGCGGTATAGTAGATATTGAGAATTATAATGGCATTGGTGGAATCGGCACTAACGATAATATCCCATTTCGTTTTAATACAAACAATACAGAGCGTGTAAGGATTACTAATGGTGGTGACATTGAATTTAAAACAGATGGCGTTGCTCTAAAATTTGGTGCAGATAGTGAAGTCACACTAACACATGTACATAATACAGGTCTGACGCTTAATGCAAACTTTCTTCAACAAAAGGCAGGTAATACAGAATTAATGACCGAAAATACTACCACCGCAAGTGTTAAAGGTGGTTTACAAGCTCTCACTAATTCAAGTATTCGCGTAGGTTCTATTACGGATTTCCCGACAGAACTAGTTGTAAATAATGTTGTTTGCTTAACCGCAGATACGAGTGATAATATCCATGTTGCTAATACACTTACTGCTGGCACTACAGACACCACACCATATAATAACACAGGTAATAATCGAGGTATTGCACTAATTTCAAATCCAGGCATCATTTCTGCTAGTAGGGATCAAGGTGATGCCTTAGCAATTAACAGAACAGGTAGTGATGGAGCTGTCGCAGCGTGGTACAGAGAAGGTACAAATGTAGGAAGTATTTCTGTTAATGGAACAAATACTGCGTATAATACAAGTTCTGACTATCGACTAAAAGAAAACGTAAGTTATACATGGGATGCAACAACACGATTAAAACAACTAAAACCTGCTAGATTTAATTTTACTAATATACCAGACACAACGGTTGATGGCTTTCTTGCACACGAAGTTTCTAGTATTGTTCCAGAAGCAATACAGGGCACAAAAGATGAAGTTGAAACAACCAATATTCTTTTAGAAGACCCAAAAGATTGGTTAGGAAAAGATTTTCTTTTATTAGATCGTACAGCTGCAAATGGTGCTAACAATGGTGGTAAGATTTTTAATCACGATCCAGTTTACCAACAAATAGACCAAATGAAATTAGTACCATTATTAGTAAAAACAATACTGGAACTTGAAGCTAGAGTAGCCGCATTAGAAAGTTAGGGTACAACCTTTTAACCTTATAAATATATAGAAAGGGGAAAAGAGTATGGCCGTACCATCAACAAAAGCTACATTAAAAACATACTGTCTTAGAGCTCTAGGTTTCGGTGTTATTGATATAAATGTTTCAGACGATCAGGTAGATGACCGTTTAGACGAAGCACTCCAATATTTCGCACAATATCATTATGATGGTATTGAGAGAATGTATCTTAAACATCTCATAACATCAACAGATGTTACTCGCGCAAGAGGAAACTCAGACACTACTGCAACAGATGTAGTTGATACCAGTGTAACTGCAACTTGGAGTGAGGGAAACAATTGGATTCCTATTCCAGATTCTGTGGTATCTGTTACGAGAGTATTCCCATTTACTGACACAGGTGGTGGCAGTAATATGTTTAATGTTCGTTATCAATTACGATTGAACGACCTGTTTGATTTTTCTTCAACATCTGTTATTCAGTACGAAATGACAATGCAGAATCTAGATTTTCTAGAACACATTCTTGTAGGCGAAACCCCTATTCGTTTTAATCAACACCAGAATCGTCTTTATGTTGATATGGATTGGGAAAATGACATAACTGCTGATTCAGACTATATGATTATTGAATGTTATCGAAAGCTTGACCCAACTTCATTTACAGATATATATGATGACATTTATTTAAAAAGATATGCAACCGCACTTATCAAAAGACAGTGGGGTGCAAACTTATCTAAGTTTAATGGTGTTGCAATGTTGGGTGGGGTTACTATGAATGGTGAAACTATATTCAGTCAAGCGACAGAAGAACTAGAAAAATTAGAAGAACAGATTCAACTAGCATTTGAACTACCAATCAATTATATGATAGGTTAACCAATGGCAGTTAATTCTTTTTTCCATACAAGTAATGTCGCCGCAATAGCAACAGAACAATCTCTTTATAGTAATCTTATAAAAGAGGCAATACAGATTTATGGCCATGACGTTTACTATCTTGACCGCACACTAGTTGCAGAAGATACTATATTTGGAGAAGATTCTCTTTCTAAGTTTACACAACAACATCCTATAGAGATGTATATTGAAGATTCAGAAGGTGGGTTTGCTGGTGAAAAAGAAATAATGAGTCAGTTTGGTTTAGAAAATCTAAGCGAAGTTACTTTCGTTGTAAACAAAACAAGATTTCAAGAACTAGACCGACAGATGCAAATAGAAACCGCAACAGATACAACTTCTGGTGGTTCTATATTATTAGAAACAGGAACAATAGATCAGTCAGACGATTCAACTACCTTGTCAACTGCATCAGGCGATTCTAATTTTTATATTATACAAGACACCTCTGCGACAGACGCAGATAGGCCAAACGAAGGTGATGTAGTATATCACCCTGTACTTGATAAGATGTTTCAAGTCAATTTCGTAGACCACGATGAACCATTTTATCAACTGGATAATAATCCAGTTTACAAACTAAGGTGTCGTTTATATGATTATAGTGCAGAAGTTATTGATACAGGCATTGCAAACATTGATGCGATTGAAGATGAACTATCAACAAATGCTCTAGTTCATCAATTTACAATGGAACAGTCTTCAGCTGTAACAGAAGAAATAAGACTTGAATTAGGAACTGGTGACGATGCAGGACTACTACTTGAAGAAACAGACGGCGATAACATACTTGGTGAAAGTGATTCTACCTCTGTAGGTGAAAGTATGTTGGTCGAAAACTCTGCTGATACAGGTGACAATTCTTATCTCATACAAGAAGACTATATAGTAGGAGACATGGTGACAGATAAAACTTCACAAAACGAACTGTTTACGGCACAAAGTGCGACAGTTCTAGACTTTACTGAATCTAATCCATTCGGGGACGTAGGGAGCAATACATAATGTTAGGCACACAATTTTACCACGAAAGTATAAGAAAGGTCATTGTTTCTTTTGGAACAATGTTTAACAATATTAATCTTGTTCGTAAAGACAATTCTGGAAACATAAGTCAATCTATGAAAGTTCCTCTTGCGTATGGCCCAAGAGAAAAGTTCTTAGTACGATTGAATGAAGATGCAGACTTGACGAAACAAGTTGCGATTACTTTACCTCGTATTGGATTTGAGATTCAAAACTTGGAATACGATTCAGCAAGAAAACTAAATCGTGTTCAACGATTTAAAAAAGTTAAAGGTGCTCAAGCCAAACAGTTGGATGCACAGTATATGCCTGTACCATATAATCTATCAATAGAACTATACGTTATGGCAAAACAATCTGATGATGCATTACAAATTGTAGAACAAATTCTTCCATACTTCCAACCAGACTATACATTAACAATCAATGATAATGTCGCAATGGATAGTAAAAGAGATGTTCCTATTGTACTAAATTCTATTTCGTATGAAGATAATTATCAAGGAGACTTTACAACTCGTAGAGCATTGATATACACTCTTTCATTTACTGCGAAGTTTTATTTGTATGGCCCTGTTACTTCTAGTAAGGTTATCAAGACTGTTCAAGTTGACCAGTATACTGATTCGGAAGTTAATTCACCTAAGAGAGAACAAAGACTTACCGTCACACCAAATCCAACAAGTGCTGACGCAGATGATAATTTTGGATTTAATGAAACCACATCTTTCTTTGAAGATGCGAAAGACTTTAATCCAGTAACAGGTTCAGATGAATAAAGATACTACGTTGCGTCTTGATAAAACTTTAGGTGTTATAGAAAAGATTGTTCCCGAATCAATTGATGTAGAAAGAGCACCTGTTGTTAGAGATGGTCATCCAACACCTCCAAGTATTACTAGCGAAGACGTTGACAACGATTATAAGTATCAAAGAGAAAATCTTTATAACTTAATTGAACGTGGTCAAGATGCAATTGATGGTATTCTAGAACTTGCAAAAGAATCGGAACACCCAAGAACATACGAAGTTGCACTCAATGGTATTAAACAGGTTGCAGAGGTTACAGAAAAACTTGCAGACCTACAAGAGAAAATGAGAAAGTTAAAAGAAGTACCAGACCACGCACCAAGAACAGTAAACAATGCACTGTATGTTGGTTCTACAGCTGAACTACAAAAGATGTTAAAAGAAAAAAAATAGTATTTGAATTAACAATTAGGATTATATTATGAATGTTGAAAAACAACAATTGTGGCCAACCACAATTTTTAATTACAAACTAGAAAACTTAGATAATGACTTGATTAGAAATGAAGTCTTAGCCAGAGAAAAACAAGGAAAGGGATTTCAATTTAATCCAGTACAAGGTGGGGGTTGGCAAAGTGATAAATCTTTACTTGAAGAATTAAAAACACTACAACCTTTAAGAAAGGGTATGATTGAAAGTGTTAACCAAGTTTTAAGTACTCTTTATCGTGATGAAGCATGTATTAGTTTGTATAATAGTTGGGCAAACATTGCAAGAGAAGGTCAATGTACCATGCCCCACATCCACGAAGAAGCTTCTTGGTCAGCAGTGTATTATGTGACACCAACAGAAGATGCGACTTTATATCTCAAAGACCCAAGAACACAAGAAGCTATGGACGCTTCTCATAGATTTCTAAAACAACCATATAGTAATGTAATTGGTAAAAGACCATTTGACGCTGGAGAGGTTATATTGTTTCCAAGTTGGTTAGAACATGGTGTTGCTCCAAGTACTAAAAACAAAACAAGAATAAGTATAGCGTGCAACTTTTTAATACACGGAAGTTTATAGATGGCTGAACAAGGAGTATACTTAGGTAATCCCAATCTCAAACGGGCAAATGTGTCCCAAGAGTGGACAAAGAAAGAGGTTGAAGAATACTCTAAGTGTATGAATGACCCTCAATATTTTATAGAAAACTATATTATGATTGTGTCATTAGATGAAGGTCTAGTTCCATTTAAGATGTATGACTTTCAAAAAGAGATGGTTGGCACATTTCACAGCAATCGTTTTACTATCTGTAAACTTCCTAGACAGTCTGGTAAATCTACAACCATTATAGCATATTTGTTGCATTATGTGTTATTCAATGCTTCAGTTAATGTTGCGATACTCGCTAACAAAGCTGCGACCGCCAGAGACTTGCTAGGACGCTTACAACTCGCATATGAACACCTACCTAAGTGGTTGCAACAAGGAGTAATGAGTTGGAACAAAGGGTCTTTGGAGTTAGAAAATGGTTCTAAAATTCTTGCAAGTTCTACTTCTGCATCTGCGGTTCGTGGTGGTTCATATAATATTATTTTCCTTGATGAGTTTGCATACGTTCCTTCTAACGTAGCAGAACAATTCTTTAGTTCGGTATATCCAACAATCAGTTCGGGTAAAACTACAAAAGTCATGATAGTATCGACCCCTCATGGTATGAATATGTTTTACAAATTGTGGAATGATGCAGAGAACCAAAGAAATACTTACGTTCCAATAGAAGTTCATTGGAGCGAAATCCCAGGCCGCGATGAAAAGTGGAAAGCAGAAACTATAAAGAACACTAGTGAACAACAGTTTAACACAGAGTTTGAGTGTGAGTTTTTAGGAAGTATTGATACCTTAATTAAAGCACAAAAACTAAAAACAATGTCTTATAATCCACCAATTACATCTAATGCTGGATTTGATATGTTTGAAAAACCACAGAGAGATCACACATATGTGATGACAGCTGATGTTTCAAGAGGAACATCTAATGATTATTCTGCATTTCTAGTGTTTGATGTAACACAAATGCCGTATAAGATTGTTGGTAAGTTTCGTGATAATGAGGTAAAACCTCTATTGTTTCCTGCTAAGATATATGATGTTGCAAAAGCATACAATCAAGCATTTGTTCTTATAGAAGTAAATGACATTGGAGAACAGGTCGCCTCGACTATGCAATATGACTTGGAGTATGATAACCTTATTATGGCAAGTATGCGAGGACGGGCAGGACAAGTACTTGGTGGGGGGTTCTCAGGTGGTAGAGCGCAGTTGGGTGTAAGAACAACTAAAGCTGTAAAACGAATAGGTTGTTCTAATCTTAAACAAATGATTGAGGATGATAAACTTATTATTCAAGACCTACAGATTATTAGTGAACTGTCTACGTTTATTGTTAAAGGTCAATCGTTTGAAGCAGACGATGGTTGCACAGATGATTTGGTTGCGTGTTTGTTTATGTTTGCATGGGCAACAGACCAGACATATTTTAAAGAACTAACTGATATGGACATACGACAGACTATGATGCGAGAACAACAAGACATGTTAGAACAAGACATGGCTCCGTTTGGTTTTATAGATAATGGAGTAGACGATCCATTAGACTCTACAACAGTAGATGAGTATGGAACACGTTGGAGTCCAGTAGTTAGAACTCATGATTCAGATTGGTAAAAGTCTAAATAAACTCGATTAGGTCATTATCATTTTTTATCCAACAATTTGAACATAGTATTAAAGAGTGGTCTATGAGTCCAATTATTTCTTTACGACTTTCATTATTTACACCAACTCTTTTTGTTATCTTTCGTATTTCAGCATCGTGAGGATAAAACTTTAAACACACAGTTTCGCTTTCGCCACAGTGTTTACATGACTTATCAGCAAGGAATTCATTAAGTAAAACAATTCTCTTGCGATAGTTTCTACGAGCTACCTTTTTAATGGTGTCTTTATATTTTTCGTAATGTTTATTAGGCATGAAATTATTTATATGTAACGACACTTATAAAAATGACTTTTTGGAAACTGATTTTTTATAAATATCAATGTACAATATAAAAAGATTAAAACACTCTAATACAAAGGAGTAAGAGACATGGCATTTCTAGTAAGCCCTGGCGTTCAAGTCAGAGAGATAGACCTAACAAATGTTATCCCAGCAGTATCCACCTCAATAGGTGCGATTGCAGGGCCATTTGAAAAGGGGCCAGTTTCATCTGTAACTACAATTAGTTCAGAGGAACAACTGGTATCAATATTCGGAAAACCAAATTCAAGTAATTTCGAGTTTTTCTTTACAGCTGCAAACTTTTTGCAGTATTCTGACGCACTTCGTATAGTTCGTCCAGAGTCAGCGGTATTAAACGCTGGTGCAAACAGTGGTATTCTTATTCGTGATGATGACCATTACGAAGCAAGTTTTGCTGGTGGTGAAGGTTCTCATGGTGAGTGGGCTGCAAGGTCTGCTGGAACTTGGGGTAACTCAATCGGTGTAGATATCTGCGGTGGTAAACGTGCATTTACACAACCACTTGGAACACTTAACCTAGTGAATGGTGCTGGTGCAGTTGGTGATTTAACAGTTACAGTTGATGACCAAGATGCATCAAACGCTGCAATTATTGTTGGTGACATTATTTCATTCCAAACAAACAACTCCGTTACAGCAGTTGTTAATGGTGCAATCACAGTTGCAACTAAAAACCTTACGGTTGATGGAAACTCTGGTACTGCAGCTGTTGGACAACGAGTAATCGGTGCAGGCATTTCTGATGGTGGTGAGGTTGTTAAAATTGCAACAGTCACTTCACAGACTGCATTAATACTTGACAAACCAATTACAGTTGCAGATGATGTTGCTCTTGCATTTACAACAGATGCAAACGTAGAATCTAACAACCAAGAATATGAAGTTACTTCAATTTCTTCTGAAACTCTAACGATTCGTTTGTTAGATGACCCTGCTGGAGCTGGACTACAAACAGTTATTCCTGATAACTCATACATCACAAGACGTTGGAGATTTTCTGACTTATTTGATGGTGCGCCAGGCACATCTGCTTGGGCAACTGCGAATGGTCGTGGTGAGGAAGATGAACTTCACGTTGCAGTATACGACAAAACTGGTGATCTTACTGGTTATGATGTTGATGTTGCTGGTCAACGAACAAGTGCAATTCTTGAAGTATTTCCTTTTATGTCAAAAAATACTAAAGCAAAATCTCCACAAGGGGATAACAACTATTATCCAGATGTTATTTTCCGTAAGTCACAATTTATTTACTGGACAGATCACTTATCTGCTGGTAGTAACTGGGGCACAGATGTTGCATCAGGAACAGACTACACATTAGTAAGTGGAGTTACTGTTGATACACTAACTGGTGGAACAGATGATTATTCTGTGACTGCTGGAGAACTAGAACTTGCATATGATAAGTTTGAGGACACAGAAAATCTTGATATCAACCTAGTATTAGGTGGGCCAAGTTCTGCTGTTGCTGATACTATTGCTGGACATGATACTCATGTAACAATGATTACTGCACTTTGCGAAACTCGTAAAGATTGTGTAGGATTTGTTTCTCCGTATCGGGCTGCAACTGTTGGTGGTACAAGTAATGTAACTATGACTAAGAATGTCAAAGATGCATTTGACACTTGCCCATCATCATCTTACATGGTATTCGATAGTGGATACAAATATATGTATGACAAGTACAATGATGTTTATCGGTATGTGCCACTAAACGGTGATACTGCTGGTCTTTGTGCTAACACAGATACGGTTGCTGATCCTTGGTTCTCACCAGCTGGTTACAATCGTGGTAATGTAAGGGGTGCAATTAAACTTTCTTACAACCCACTAAAACCAGATAGAGATATACTTTATAAATCTAGAATTAATCCAGTGGTTAATTTCCCAGGCCAAGGCGTGGTTCTGTTCGGTGACAAAACTGCACAGACTAAACCAAGTGCATTTGACCGTATTAACGTCAGACGATTATTCTTGGTTCTTGAAAAAGCAATTGCAACCGCAGCTAAATACCAACTCTTTGAGTTCAACGATGAATTTACAAGGGCACAATTTAGAAACCAAGTTGAACCTTTCTTGAGAGATGTTCAAGGTCGCAGAGGTATTACTGATTTCTCAGTGAAATGTGATGCAACAAATAACACTGGTGAAGTTATTGACCGTAATGAGTTTGTTGGAGACATATACATCAAACCTGCTCGTTCTATCAACTTTATTTCATTAAACTTTATTGCGGTACGAACTGGTGTATCGTTTAGCGAGGTAGGGGGATAAGACATGGCTAGTATAAACGATTTTAAAGCAAACTTAATTGGTGGTGGTGCAAGAGCTAATCAGTTCAGAGTAACTATTACACCTCCGCCAGGCATTGCAATTGGTCTTGATGTTCGTAGAACATCTTTCATGTGTAAAGGAACTAACCTTCCTGCTCAAGAATTAACTCCAATCGAAGTTCCCTTTCGTGGCAGAAAAATTTATATTGCTGGCGATAGGGAGTTTGGTGAAACTTGGACTACTACATTCATTAACGATACGGACTTTATGATTCGTAACGCATTAGAAAGGTGGTCTAATGGGATTAACGACTTGGCATTAAACACAGGTGTTATTGACCCTGCTGATTATCAGACAGATTTAACTGTTGAACAGTTAGATAGAGATGATACAATTCTAAAGACATATATCTTTAGAAGCGCATGGCCAGTAAGCATTAGTGCAATTGAACTAACTTCAGAAGCAGCTGATGCTCTTGAAGAGTTTGAGTGTACATGGAGATATCAACACTTTGAGGCCTCAGGCGTCAACTTTTAGACCTACTAAATAGTTACTAACTAGTAGGAGATATTATGGCAGAGTTATTTGGTTTCAAGATTGAAAGATCATCTAAGGATTCGGGTGGGGGAACAACCTTCTCCACCCCAACTCCCGATGACGGCACTATTGATGTTGCCGGCGGTGGTTTTTTCGGTCAAATTTTAGATACTGATGGCAGAGAACGAACCGAATTAGATTTAATTAGACGGTATCGTGATATTGCTCAGCAAGCAGAATGTGATACTGCAATAGAAGATATCATCAATGAAGGTATTGTTGCAAACGAAAACGATCAAGCAGTAGAAATTACTCTTGACCGATTACCCTACCCAGAAAAAATTAAAAGAAAAATTCGTACAGAATTTCATGAAGTTTTGCGACTTCTTAGCTTCGAACAAAAGGGGCATGACATTTTTCGTAGATGGTATGTGGATGGACGTTTATTTTATCACAAAATAATTGACAATAAAAATCCTAGAAAGGGTATACAAGAATTAAGATATATTGATCCTACTAAAATTAAGAAAGTCAGAGAAGTTAAAAAAAGTGTAGACAAAAAAACTTCAATACAGATGACAGGAAAGATTGAAGAATATTATGTCTACAATGAAAAAGGATTAGCATCAGCTGGAACTACTGGAACAAATCAAGGATTAAAGATTGCAGCAGATTCCATTGCTTATTGTCCATCTGGTTTGATTGATGGAAATAGTGGTCGAGTTCTTTCACATCTACACAAAGCAATTAAACCTGTTAACCAACTTAGAATGATTGAGGATGCGTTAGTTATCTATCGTATATCAAGAGCGCCAGAAAGACGTATATTCTATATTGATGTTGGTAATCTTCCAAAGATTAAAGCAGAACAATATCTCAAAGACGTAATGAATCGTTATCGTAACAAGTTAGTATACGATGCATCTACTGGTGAAATCAGAGATGACCGAAATCATATGTCTATGTTAGAAGATTTTTGGTTGCCTCGTAGAGAAGGTGGTCGAGGCACAGAAATTTCAACTTTGCCTGGCGGCTCTAATCTAGGAGAGATTGATGACATTCAATATTTTCAAAAGAAACTTTATAAGTCTTTGAATGTTCCAATATCTCGTATGGATTCTGAAGCTGGTTTTTCTTTAGGTAGAGCATCAGAGATAACAAGAGATGAATTAAAGTTTACTAAGTTTGTGCAACGTATTCGTAAGAAGTTTGTTCCTTTATTTACAGACGTTCTTAAAACACAACTTTTATTAAAAGGTGTTATAGCTGCAGAGGATTGGCCATCACTACAAGAACATATACAATATGATTTCTTACAAGACGGTCACTTTGCAGAACTTAAAGATGCAGAACTTCTCAACGACAGAATACAAGCACTTGACGGAATACAATCATACATTGGTACTTTCTTTAGTAAAGAATATGTATTGAAGAAAGTCTTGCGTATGAATGATTCAGAAATTGCTGATATGAATGATCAGATTAGAAAAGAACGCGATACCGATCCTATGGATGGTGGTATTGATGTTCCTGATGGTGGTGACGGAATTACTCGTTATCCACAAGATGGCGCTGGAGGAATAGTAACCCCAGAAGATATGCCTGATTATGAAGACCCCGAACACGATGGCAAACCAGATGACAGTCATCAGTTCGATAATGGAGGAAAATAAAATGAGTAGAGAATTTGTAGATGCAGTAGCATCAGGAAAAAATTTAGATGCAGAACAGGTTTTTAAAACTGCAATGGCATCAAAAATTGGAGATACTTTAGAAACTAAACGGTCAGAAGTTGCAAAGACATTTGTGCAACAGGCAAAGGATGAGGCCGCAGAAGAAGAAGTAGGCAATGACTAAAAAATTCGAAAGTGTATATTTGTCCGTTGTTGAAAAGGACGAACATAAGAAATCTAAGACGTATAAGAAGCTTTCTCCGAAGATGAAGAGCGCAGTTGATCAAATTTTTAAAATTATGGATGCTAAACCTTCAGATTTCCTAAATACTTTTGACAAGACTATAAAAAACACATCAAAAAAGTTTAAAGTTCGAGAAAAAGAACTTATGGACTATTTTGAAAAAGAAATGTTATCAATTTAGGAGTGAGGAATGGCGTACACAACACAGACATTGGTGGATTCAGACTTTGAAACCGTAACCAAGACCACAATTACTGGTACAAACGGAACGGCTACCAAAGTTGTTGATGTTTCAGCACTTGCTGGAGCTGCAACTGATCCTAGAGTTTCAATTGTTGCTTGTCAATGGTCAGTTAGTTCTACTACAGAAATAGAATGGGATGCAACATCAAATGTAACTTGTCTTACATTAAATGGAACTGGTGCATACAATGGTGGTGGACAATCATTACCTAGTTTAGCAAACAATGCTGGTTCGGGAATTACAGGAGATGTTTTCTTTGAAAATGATTCAGCCTGTGTAGGATTTATAGTTTTAAAAATGAAAAAAGTATCTGGTTTTGATAACATCACATAGAGGATAGGAGTATGAGTACAGTTAGATTATTTTCAGAAGCAGTAGACCACGATGTAGAATACATCACCGAAGAAAAAGAAGGTGGTGGTAAGAACTACAAAATTCGTGGAATCTTTATGCAGGCTGATATTAAAAATCGTAATGGTCGAGTATATCCTATGGAAGTACTTCAAAACGAAGTATCTAAATATAACAAGAATTTTATTAAAGAAAATCGTGCATATGGTGAACTTGGACATCCTGATGGCCCAACGGTCAATCTAGAACGTGTATCCCACATGATTACTTCTTTAGAACCAGATGGAAAGAATTTTATCGGTGAGGCTAAAATAATGTCAACCCCTATGGGTGAAATTGTTAAAAGTCTTATGGATGAAGGTGCAAAACTCGGTGTTTCTTCAAGAGGAATGGGTAGTTTGAACCAAAAGAACGGTGCGAACTATGTTCGTGACGATTTTTATCTCGCAACAGCGGCAGATATTGTTGCTGATCCTTCTGCACCAAATGCTTTCGTAGAAGGTATTATGGAGGGTAAAGAGTGGGTTTGGAAACATGGCGCACTCTTAGAAGCAGAGTTAGAAGACATGAAACAAAAGTTTGATGTAGTAGAAGCAAAAAGAAATCATGCTCAAGAAGCTTTGGAATTTGCTAAATTCCTCAAAAGTTTATAATTTATAAATATAAATACAGAAAAGGTAAGGAGAACACCCTATGTCCGAATTAGATAAAACAATTGAAGAGCTGGAAGCTGATGTGCTTGCAGAACTAGAAGAAAAGGTTAAACAACCTACTGATGGTGCTGCTCCTTCCGCGAAAGCTGAAAAGATTGATGTAAAGACGCCAGGCGGCGAAGTAGTAGACGGAGGGCCAGCAGTAGTTGACCCAGAAGCTAAATCTTCTCCAACAGACGTTGCTACTAAGAAAACAAAAGAAGTTAAAGGTGATGCACAACAAAAAAGTGCAGGCAAGGCAGACAAACCAGAAAAACTAGCAGCTAGTCACGAACCAGAAGGTGAAGAGGTTATTTCAGAAATGGAAATGCCTAAGACTAAGAAAGAAATGTTGCAAGCAATGGTAAACAAGATGGAAGGTATGAAGGCTGGTGATTTAAAGTCTCAATACGAAAACATCATGGCTGCAATGCAAGCAGAAAAAGCAGAACCTACTGAAGAAGAATTAGAAAAAGCAGAAGCAGTTGAAGCACGAATCAAAGACATCAACGTCAAAGAAGACGTACAGGCTTTGATGAATGCTGATGACAGTCTTTCTGAAGATTTCAAGGTTAAGGCAGCTACAATATTTGAAGCTGCAGTTAAATCAAAGGTGCGCTCAGAAATTGAACGTATTCATGAAGAAGTTAGTTCTGAGAAAGAAACTGAAATAGAATCTTTCAAAGAAGGACTTACCGAAAAAGTTGATACATATCTCAACTACGTTGTAGAAGAATGGACTAAAGAGAATGAGTTGGCAATAGAACGCGGTTTGAAGGGCGAAATTGCAGAAGACTTCATCTCTGGACTGAAACAGTTGTTTGAAGATCACTACATTGATGTGCCGAATGAAAAATATGACGTTCTTGAAGCACAATCTGAAAGAATTTCCGAACTAGAAGACAAGTTAAACGAATCAATTGAGAAATCAGTTGAATTGTCTAACCAAACATCTAAACTAGTTCGTGAACAGGTTATATCTGAGGTTTCCGAAGATTTAGCCGACACAGAAATTGAAAAGTTCAAAGGACTTGTAGAAGATGTTGAGTTTGGAACTGAGGAATCATTCCGAGAAAAACTGAACACTTTGAAGGAAAGTTATTTCCCTAAGAATACAGTCGTTGAACCAACATTTAATGATGAAGATGGTACTGCCGCTAAGGACATTGATACGACAGAAGCGATGAGTGCTTATTTGTCGGCAATCAGTCGTAATCAAAAGGCAAGTGCATAAATTATATTAAACAAGATGTATATTAATTAAAGGAGAAACAAATGTTTCAGACAGAACATCTACAAGAAAAGTGGCAGCCAGTCCTAGAGCATCCCGATCTTCCTGAGATCGCCGATCCCTATAAACGGGCAGTTACTACTCTCATCTTAGAGAACCAAGAAAAAGCTTTAAAAGAAGACAGAGGTTTCCTCGGAGAAACAGCACCAGTTAATAGTACAGGTGGTGGACAATTCGATACATGGGATCCAATTTTAATATCACTAGTACGCCGCGCAATGCCTAACTTGATTGCATATGACGTATGTGGTGTGCAACCAATGACAGGGCCTACTGGTCTTATCTTTGCAATGCGTTCATCTTTCCTTTCACAAGATGGTGTTGAAGCACTTGTTGATATTGATGAAACACCTGCTAATGCTTCATCAGGTCAAAATAGTGCTGGTGAACTAACTGCTGATATTGCTGGAACTAACCCTGCCATTCTTAATGACAGTCCGTCAGCTGGTACTTACACAACTCCAACTGGTATGACTACTGCTCAGGCAGAAGCATTAGGAGATAGTGCTGACAATGCATTTAACCAAATGGCATTCTCAATCGAGAAATCAACGGTTACTGCTGTTAGTCGTGCATTAAAAGCTGAGTACACAATGGAACTTGCACAAGACTTAAAAGCAATTCATGGTCTTGACGCAGAAACAGAACTTTCTAACATTTTAAGTTCTGAAATCCTCGCAGAAATCAACCGCGAAGTTGTTCGCTCGTTGTACATAACTGCTGTTAAGGGTGCTCAAGTTAACACAACTACTGCTGGTATCTTCGATTTAGATACAGATTCCAATGGTCGTTGGTCAGTTGAAAAATTCAAAGGTCTTATGTTTGCAATAGAACGTGATGCTAATGCGATTGGTCAACAGACTCGTAGAGGGAAGGGTAACATGATTATCTGTTCAGCTGATGTTGCTTCTGCACTTCAGATGGCAGGTGTACTTGATTACACTCCTGCTCTTTCTAACAACTTAAACGTAGACGACACAACTACCACATTCGCTGGTGTTATGAACGGACGTTATAAAGTATATGTTGATCCATATGCTGCTAACGTGGCTGCTTCGCAGTACTATGTTGTTGGTTATAAAGGTACTTCACCTTATGACGCTGGATTCTTCTACTGCCCATATGTACCATTACAAATGGTTCGTGCGGTTGGTGAAGATACTTTCCAACCTAAGATTGGTTTCAAGACTCGTTATGGTCTTGCTGCTAACCCATTCGCTGCTTCTGGTGCTGCTGCTGCTGGAGACACAGTTAATACTGATGCTTCTCTTGATGCAAACACCAATGCTTGGTATCGAAGGGTTAAAGTAACAAACCTTATGTAATAAACATAAGAGTTGGGTCAACCAACCTACTAAAAGGGGAATTCTTCGGAATTCCCCTTTTTTTTGGCTTTTATTTAAAAAGGGTATTGACATTATACCATACAACGTGTTATAGTATTACTTCAATCGGGAAATCTCGATTGTTATAGTTATTTTAAGGAGAAATTATATAATGACTAACATTACTAAAACTGAGAAGGTTCTTAACGCACTTGTAGGTGGAGCAGAGCTTACTGCAAAACAGGTTACATCACGATATGGTGTAAAGAATGTTCGTGCGGTCATGAGCAAACTACGCACAGAGGGATACCCTATTTTCCTCAACAAGCGAGTGAGTTCATTTGATGGACAAACCTATAGCAAATATCGACTAGGTACTGCTCCAAGGTCAGTGGTTGCAGCTGGTTTTGCGGCACTTCGAAGTGCATAAACCATAGCAATTATGGTATGAAAGGGGAACTTTGTTCCCCTTTTTTTTGTCTTATAAATAAACGTCAAGGAGGAAAATATGGCAACTACTTATACAGAAACATCAAGTACTGTAACTAAAGAAAAGTGGGATACAGCTGAATGGTATGATTCAAGATACTATAAAGCAGGTATGGCACTTATGTTAGCAGTTGCAGTTTTTTGGATTTGGTATCAAAGGACTTTTGCTTATTCACATGGCATGGATTCGATGGAGCCAGAATTTGAGAAAGTCTGGATGGGTTTATGGCGAGTTCATATGACAGTAATGCCCACCTTTGCGTTAATTGCATGGGGTTGGATTTGGAAAACAAGAGACACCAAAGAAGAATTGGATAACCTAGACCCAAAATTAGAAATTAAGCGTTATTTCTATTGGATGATGTGGTTAGGTGTATACCTATTCGGTGTGTATTGGGGCGGAAGTTTCTTTACTGAACAGGATGCTTCATGGCATCAGGTAATCATACGAGATACTAGCTTTACACCTAGTCATGTTGTAGTATTTTATGGTTCTTTCCCGATGTACATTGTTTGTGGAATCGCTAGTTATCTTTACGCTATAACTCGTTTACCACAGTACAGCAGAGGTACATCATTTCCATTAGTTTTTGCAATTGCTGGCCCGTTAATGATTTTGCCAAATGTTGGTCTAAACGAATGGGGACATGCTTTTTGGTTCATGGAAGAACTATTTAGCGCACCATTACATTGGGGATTTGTAATTCTCGGTTGGTCTGGTTTGTTTGCAGGAGGAGTTGCAGCACAGATCATCACACGTTATTCTAATTTGACTGATGTGATATGGAACAAGTCTGATCCTATCATTTTGAATAACAGAATTAAACCTTAATAATCAGTAACATTATAAACGTAGTACAAAGGGGGAAACTTTGTTTCCCCTTTTTTTCGTTATAAATAGTAGTAAGTAATAAGGAGAAAGTTATGCAATGGACAAAACCAACTTATCAAGACGTTAGATTTGGATTTGAAGTAACCATGTATATTATGAATCGGTAATAACTATGGCCACCTCACAATCCCCAATAGATAGACAACCAACTAAGTTAGACTACGCAAGTCCAACTCAATTTAAGTTTGGTATACTTCAACTTCCTAAAGTTGAGTTCTTTACGGTTACTGCTAATGTGCCGGGCATTTCTGGTACACCAGCAATTGTAAATACACCATTTAAAAATATACCTACAATGGGAGATAAACTTGAATATGAAAATCTTTCAATATCTTTTATTGTAGATGAATATCTAGAAAATTACTTGTCTATACACAATTGGATAACAGGGATTGGTTTTCCTAAAAACAGAGGTCAATTTTCAACACACAGAGATGTAACATCAACTACACCTGCTAGTCAAAGATCAACTAGTTCAGATATTGGTGATGTGGGAAATGCAACACCAGACAAGTCAATGTATTCTGATGCAAACCTTATGATATTGTCTAATAAAAATAATCCTATTGTAGAGATTAATTTTGAAGATATTTTCCCAATATCATTAGGTGCATTAGACTATACACAAGCTGCAACTGATGTTGACAACTTAATTGCAACTGCTGAGTTTGCATACAAAATATACGAAATAAAAACTTTATAAATAAAACTGAGTAGAAAAGATAATGCCTTAACAAACCAGATTTAGCACTTTATAGAAAGTCAAACTATACTTAAAGAGTACATCAACTCTACTCACAATTTGAGAGAAATATAATATAATGAATTTAGACCAGTTAAAAGAAGAAGCTAGAAATGATCTTGTTATTACTAATCAAGAAGATTTAGCATCTGAATCCCTTACCAATCAAAAAATAAAATCAAAATACCTTGACCACAGGTCAAAGTTTCAATTGTTGTTGCAGAAACACAATGGAGACTATCAGCGTATGTATCGTCAAAAGTGGGAATACTATGGTGGCAAGGCTGACGCAAAAGTTTATGCATCTAAACCATTTGACTTTAAAGTTCTTAAAACTGACCTTACAATGTATATTACTTCTGACGAAGAAGTTATTGAACTGATGAATAAAATTGGTTACTTAGAAATTGTCGTAAAATATATTGATGGTGTAATTAAGTCCATTGATAATCGTGGGTGGGATATCAAAAACGCAATAGAGTGGAGAAAGTTTGAAGCGGGGATGATGTGATGGATGTAGATGGTTATATAAAATATTATAAAAATATTGTATCAGAAAGTTTGTGTAATGATTTAACTGGACACGATTTTCCATATGAGCCTTCTGCATACTCTACACACGATAGTGGGCGAGTTGTAAAAGAAGAACGTGTTAAGATGTTAGAATATTGGATACGAAAAAACAATATATTTTATCAAGATATTAAAGAGTGTTTTGAAAACGTGATAGTAAATTACAAATCCGACTTTGAATTGTTTGCAGTTAAGCATACCACAGACTTTCGTATTAATCGGTATGGTAAAGGTGGGTTTATGTCTAAACACGTTGACAATATTCATCACAGTCATGGTCAACACTATGGTTACCCACAAGTATCTGCGTTATTATATCTTAATGATAATTATGAAGGTGGAGAGTTTTATGTAGCAAATAAAAAGTTTTGCCCAGCCAAGGGTTCTGCAATTATATTTCCATCTAACTTTATGTTTCCTCACGAAGCAAAAACAGTTACAAAAGGAATAAGATGGAGCGTAGTAACATGGTTGATGTAAACGTACACAAAATTTTTCCTACAGTAGTGTATGAATTTGAATATATTTCAAATGATAAACAATCAATGGTTTCTTATATTGATACTTTAAAAACAAACACATTACAAACTACTGATGATTTACATTATCTTTCTTACTTTGGAAAATTAAGAGATAAAGTAAAAGAGGTATCTAAACAATACGTTGACGATTTGCAATACGAGTATGACAATATAGAAATTACTGGTATGTGGGCAAATAGGTTACATAACGGTGCTGTACACGCACCACACACACATTCAAATAATTTCTTATCAGGAGTGTATTATTTACATACCAGTAAAAATTCTTCACCTATACAATTTTTTGACCCTAGAGCTCAGGCACATGTTTTACGACCAAGAAATACACCAAATTTTCTTAATGCAAGCATAATGCAGTTTAACGCAGTAGAAGGAAAAGGATATATCTTTCCCTCATGGCTGCAACATTGGGTGCCGACCACAGAAGATAAACGCATAAGTGTTTCATGGAATATACTATTAAGAGGCAACTACGGAGAACAAGGCACTTTACAAAATGCGTATATCTAAAAAGAATGAGATATATTTAGTTCTAGATGACCTAGACCCATCAACAAAACAAGAATTAACAGAGTTCTTTACATTTGAAGTGCCTGGCTTTAAGTTTATGCCAATGTATCGTAATCGTATGTGGGATGGTAAGATACGTTTGTTCTCTCCAGCTACAGGACAAATCTATGTTGGGTTGTTATCCTATATTAAAAACTATTGTTCAAGAAACGGAATTCAATATATACTAGAAAATGGAGTAGAAAATGAAAAAACTGTTGGACGAGAAGTTGTCTCAGGATTCGTTAAATCTCTTAAACCAAAGTCAAAAGGAAAATCCCTTAGAGTTCGTGATTACCAGATTGATGCCGTACAACATGCTGTCAGCAGACATCGTGCTTTGTTGTTGTCTCCTACTGCTTCTGGCAAGTCATTAATAATATATGCATTAGTTCGTTATTACAAAATGATGGGGTTAAGAACTCTAATATTAGTTCCCACCACTTCATTAGTAGAACAAATGTATACTGACTTTGAAGATTATGGTTGGAGCTCTGGTACATACTGTCAAAAGATATATCAAGGTCATGACCGCAAAGTAACTAAAGATGTTGTAATATCAACATGGCAATCTTTATATAAGATGCCAAAGAAATATTTTGAAGATTTCGGGTGTGTAATTGGTGATGAAGCGCATATGTTTAAGTCTAAATCTCTGACAGGGATTATGACTAAGTTACACCAATGTAAGTACCGTTTTGGACTCACAGGCACCCTAGATGGAACGCTGACGCATCGCTTAGTACTAGAAGGTCTATTTGGTACTGCTGAAACTATAGTGACCACTAAGGAGCTTATAGACAAGAAAACACTTGCAGATTTGACTGTTAAGTGTATTGTTTTAAAACATAAAAACATTCGTGAGAAAATGACATATGCAGAAGAACTGGAGTATCTCGCAACAAACGAGAAACGAAATAACTTTATAGTTAATCTTTTGCAACATTTAGATGGTAATACGCTTTGTTTATTTCAATTAGTTGAAAAACATGGTAAACCATTATATGACCAAGTTCAAGAAACAATTACAGATAGAAAAACATTTTTTGTGTATGGTGGAACAGACACATCAGAAAGAGAAGAAATAAGAGGAGTTGTAGAGAATGAAAAGAAGTCAATTATACTTGCAAGTTACGGCACATTTAGTACTGGCATTAATATTAGGAATATTAATAACATCGTGTTCAGTTCCCCAAGTAAAAGTAGGATTAGAGTGCTCCAAAGCCTTGGCCGTGGATTGCGTAAGACCGACACTAAGTTTTCCGTTTTAATATTTGATATTGCAGATGATGTATCTTATAAGAATACTCGTAATTTTACACTAAATCATTTTTCAGAAAGAATAGCTTTATATAATGAACAACAATTTGATTACCAGATTAGTAAGGTAAAATTGTAGACACATAAATATAATTAAATACAATAAGAAAGAAGGTTAAAAATGGAAACAAATTATAAAGTCGTTAAGTTAACAAATGGTGACAATATTATTTGTGAAGCTGTGGAACACGTTAATGAAAAGTATATAATCAGAACTCCATTAAAAATGGAAGTGGTACATGATGATGATTCTGGTAGACATATAGAATCTCTACATCTTACTTCTTGGATTTCTCCCTTTACAGAAGACAAACATTTTGAAATTAAAGAGAGTCATGTAATTGTTATTACAGCAGCCTCAATAGGATTGTCTGCTTATTATAGAAATATTGTCAATAAACAGAGTAAATTTTCTGAAGAAATTGTTGATGATTCTATTGTAGTAGATGATAATCCTACAGATGAAGAAATGTTTAATGAGGAATATGAAGAAGTTCTAAATGAAGCAACTAATAATGATAAACCTAGATATCATTAATATATTCATATCCAACCAACACAGCTATACTACCACCGCGAACAGCCCGTTGTCAAGTCTCTTTTATTTTTTATTAGTTACTTGACTTTCACACGGCAATATAGTATAGTATACGTCTAACTTGAAAAAAGGAGTTGAGATGGCAAAAGTTAAAAAGGCAAAGGGAGAACATTATGTTGAAAACAAAGTTTTTCTTCAAGCCATGACTGATTGGAAAGCTGAGTGTAAGTTAGCAGAAGAAGAACAAAAAGATTTACCTGAAGAAGATAGAGTTAGACCACAAGTAAATAACTATATTGGCGAATGTTTTTTAAAGATTGCAACTCACTTATCATATAGACCAAATTTTATAAACTACACCTATAGAGATGAAATGATTTCTGACGGTATTGAAAATTGTTTACAGTATTGTGGCAATTTTGATCCAGAAAAATCAAAGAATCC
>Ga0098059_1000193_pt1 | contig 47768 bp, 55 predicted proteins | sample 20_taG_FD_92580 | JGI IMG/M metagenome (GOLD analysis project Ga0098059, IMG submission 92580) | Marine viral communities from the Subarctic Pacific Ocean - 20_ETSP_OMZ_AT15318 metaG | ecosystem: Environmental > Aquatic > Marine > Oceanic | place: Subarctic Pacific Ocean | collected 2015-01-19
ACCTCAGAGTGAATCTGCACATAGCTTTCCCCATCGGGAAACTGCCGGATGGTTACCTCTCCCTTTTCAGCCTTGAGGTGTCCGGCTATTTTTTTAGTAAGGTCTTCGTTGCCCGGTAAGGCAAAAACTATCATTTCCATATTTTTAAGTCTCTTTGATTTTAATAATTTGTTTTTGTGTATCCAGGTAAGAAAGGGCGTATTCAAGCTCTCCTTGTGACTCAGCATGGATTTCAAACAGAGTATCGTTCTCTTCCACATGAGTACCCAATGGCGCAAGCAGCAAAATACCTGCTGTCATTGCACCAGGAGCACCGGCCAGCTTGGCTACTTTGGCCAGTCTACGATTATCAATTTCTGAAACTACTCCACTTACTGCGGATCTAATCTTATGCTTATGGGGCGCTAACTCAGGTTCCCTGAAAAAACCTTGTGCCTCGCAGATAGCGGTGAATTTTTTGTAGCCGTCTCCACTTTTCAAAATTCTCAAGGCTTCAAGAGCACCTGATCCTTCGGCTGCTTTTCCTCCCATTTCAAGTAATCTGCCTGCCAGTTTTACCGCTCTTTCACGCAGGTCATTCGGAGCATTTTCCTCGTTTCGCAAGACAGACAAAACATCCCTTGCCTCCAGTGCAGGACCAATACCCCGCCCCACAGGTTGTGACCCATCGGTTAATACAATATCAATATTCAGCCCAATGGCTTTGCCTACGGCAACCATCTTTTCTGACAGATGCTCAGCAGCCTCCTGCGAACGCACTTTAGCCGTAGAGCCAACGGGAATATCAATCACCACATCAGTAGAACCTGCTGCCGCCTTTTTAGAAAGTACGGAAGCGATCATCTGCCCTTCGCTATCAATATCCAAAGCTTTTTCTACACGGATGAGTATATCATCTGCCGGACTTAGCTGTACAGATCCGCCCCAGGCCAGGCAACCACCTTCCTGCTCTACTGCTTTTTTCATTTGCCAGGTTGTGAGATTTACATTGGTGACTACCTCCATGGTGTCTGCTGTACCGGCTGGTGAAGTAATGGCACGGGAAGAAGTTTTAGGAATGGTCAACCCTGCTGCGGCAACAATAGACACTATCAAAGGAGTCGTTCTGTTACCGGGCAAGCCACCTATGCAGTGTTTATCATAAACTTTATCCTTGCCCCAGTCCAGTTTAAAACCCACGTTAATCATGGAACGGGTCAGGGCAATCACTTCGTCCTGATTTAATGAGTTCCCGGTGCTGGAAGCCAGAAAGGCGGATAGTTGGATATTGGATAGATTCCGATTGACAATATCTCCGATTATCCTGTCAAACTCTTCCTGGTTCAAGCGGTGACCATAAATTTTCTTACGGACATCACTCATGGAATCCAGGGCATCTAAATGGCTCAGCTTAAGTAGATCACCTTCTTTAGTATCCAGGGCTTCAATGGCGGCATCAGAAAGGCCCAATTGATCGTGACTTAATTGTGACTCATCATCCCAAACGATAAGAGATGCTACAATGGTTTTTTCTCCTTTTGTAACTTTTATACGATTTAAAGCCTCAAACCCTTCCGATATACAAACCGGGCAGTCCTTACGCATAAATACCATATATTCATTGCGGGCATCTATGCCTAGTCTTACTAGTTTTAATACGTTATGTCGGGTATCCTTTGCTTCCATCACAATTCTACCTTTTGATTAAGTTGAGGGATCTCACTGTCCCATTGGTATACTTCTTTGATGTGCTGCTGAAGGGCACTGGCTTGCTCTGCTTCCCCATGAATAATAAACACCTTTTCGGGTTGTTTTTTAATTTCAGAGAGCCAATCAATCAAATCGTTTTGATCAGTATGGGCACTCAGTCCTTCAATGTGTTCCATCTGCATGTTGAATGGCAGCCATTTGCCATAAACTTTAATTTCTGTTGCACCTTCAAGTAGTTTTCTTCCTCTTGTTCCTTCTGCCTGATAACCTACAAAAAGTAAGGTGTCGTTACTATTGCCTGATCTTGTTTCCATGTAGTTGAGTATTCGTCCGCCCGTCATCATACCGCTACCGGCAATGACGATCTTGGATTTATTGTCTTCCCGCAGTGCCAGGGTTTCCCGATAGTTGCTCACTACCTGAAAATGAGAACACATTTCATCACATTCTTCCGGCTTTAGCTTGTGCCAGTCCCTGGAAGCATGAAATAGATGGAGTACATTAGCACCCATAGGACTATCCATGATCATGGGTATTTTCGGAATCTTTTTCTCTTTCAAAAGCCTCCAAAGCATTAGCATCATGAGCTGAGTGCGCTCTACGGCAAAACTGGGAATGAACAAGCTTCCTCCACGCTCTACCGTTTCGTTGACTATACGTTCCAGTTCTGGGATAATACTTTCTTCTTCAGGATGAATCCTTCCTCCATAGGTGGATTCAATAAGCAGGACATCCGCTTTTTCAGGCTTTTTTGGCGTATACAAAAGTAAATCTTTTTTTCTGCCAATATCACCTGAAAACACCAGACGGCTATCGTTGGTCTCTACTTCAATAAAAGTTGATCCGATGATATGGCCATTGTATTGCCACCTAACTTTAAAGTCGTTTTCGATCACATGCCATTTCCCTTCAGCAACAGGATGGAATAGAGGAATTGTATTTTCCACGTCCTTTAAGTCATAGAATGCCTCTGCGGGGCTGTGCTTACTATAGCCCTCCTTGTTAGCTCGGGCAGCTTCTTCTTCCTGAATTTTAGCACTGTCCTTTAGAATAATTTCAGCAATTTTTAGGGTAGGTGCACTTCCGTATATTTTCCCCTTGAAACCGAGCTTTACCAAACGAGCCAGATAGCCTGTATGATCGAGATGGCCGTGCGTAAGCACCACTGCATCAATGGTTGTTGGATCATATTCAGGTTGTTTCCAATTGAGTAAACGTAATTCTTTCAATCCCTGAAATACACCGCAATCCACCATCAGTTTTTTATTTCCGGATTCGAGTAAATATTTGGAACCTGTAACCGTACCTGCGGCTCCTAAAAATTTTATGGTCATTTTTTCATTCATTTGTTCAATACAATACATTAGTTGTGTGACGTACTACTTGAGCAGATTTCTTCTCCTTCTTTTATGATTCTTTTGACTCGTGTATGAGAAATTCCCATTTCTTCAAGTACTTCGGGTTTGTCGCATAGCTCCTTACAAAGCACGATCATCTTATCAATTAGCTTTTGCTTCTCAGCTTTTGTAAGGCTGGTAAGGCATGTAACAGGGTGCAGTCCAGACAAATTTATGCGGTCACGAATGCTCCCTTGCTGCGGATAATCCCAGCCTATCAATTTCAAACCTGAACATTTACCATATTGGATGGCATCTTCGGTAAACCGGGTATTGGTCACCACCCAGCCTTCGTGAAATTTTGACTCGTGATCTTTGCGCTTTTCCCATTCCTTTTTCACATCCTCAAACCGGGATTTGATATAGAGTGGGATTTTAACATCGCACTTATAACCCTGACGATTATGGAATTTACATTCCACCATAAAGTGCTGGTTGTCTTTCTCAGCCTCTACATCTATTTCGTGAGAGACACAATGCCCTTGAATGATTACCCCAACCTTGGTACGGTATCCTTGACGTTTCAAAATTTCGCCTACAAATTTTTCAAAGGGATAGCCTGAGGGTCCCAGCTCCAGAATCGCCTGCTTGATTTTATATCTGCCTGCAACCGGCTTTGAGTGCTTTCGTAGCATGGAGAATGCCTGACTATAGATTTTCTTTGTGGACATGCCCTCAACAAGCTGCGCTTCAATCTCACTCACAATCCGATCAATAACGGCAGAACCGGCCCCGGCCCTTTCAAGGGAGTGCCTAAGTTTTGTTGGTGAAAATGGTGCTTTTTCTCCGGAAGCCTTGGTTATTAAAACGGTCTTTTCTGGCATTCAGTCTACTTTAACAATCGAATGTTAAAGTTAGAATTTTACACTCGGAGGTATTTATGATATCTCACTTTCGATGTACGAAATTATGCTATTCAAAGTCAGTCTCTGATCACTAGTTGAACACCTAAAATCAAGCCTCAAATAAGTCTTGATTTATTAGTTTCACGTATAGTATCTGATAAGATCGTCCTGATAAATCCAGAAAAATTTACTTATATCAAAGTAATTCAAAGGAGCCAAGTTGTGCTTTGATTTCATCTCTTTAACTACGGCACCATACTCTAAATAATCATCGGGAGAAAAACAACTTTGAGAAAAAGCTTCAGCAATTTTCAAAGAATGACTGTTCCATAGTGGAAAGTAAGTAGGGTGATGAACTGCACAATATCTTGAGGCAAATTCTATGTTTTCATAATCGATAGTGTCGTTCCCGTTTTGAGCCACTCTAACTGCAATTAATAGCTCACCTTGACCTAAAGGACTATCAATTTGCAATTTTTTGATATGATTTTGGAAACCGCACTTTATGAAATAATCAGCTCTATCAAGGTTGGCCACTGCCATCACCTTTTCTTTGATCACATCAATATCCTGATTGCCAGGGCGGAACCTGATGAAATTGATGAGTTTCCTATCAGTAAGAAAGTAGCCTCGAATATCTTTAATATGGTTGATATGTTTCTCTATCATCTTATCCATCTTCATTATCAGCTATTGAGGTTTTAGGAGTCATCTTGTTTTTGGTAATGCTACCATACCATTGATTAAAAACCACACAAGCTGTCAGGTCTCCCGTTACATTTACTGCCGTTCGGAACATGCCCAACAAGCGCTCCACCCCAATAATGATGATGATTCCCTCTGCAGGAATACCCGCACTGCCCAGTACAGAAGCCAGGATTACAACCCCACCTCCAGGAATGGCTGGCGTGCCTATTGAAGCTGCAACAATGGTTACTATTACCACAATAATGTTCAACAAACTCATCTCCAGCCCATACGCCTGGGCGATAAATAAGGTGGTTATGGTTTGGTAAAGTGCTGTACCATCCATGTTGACCGTTGCGCCTATAGGGATAATAAAGTTGCTGATTGCGGGATCAACTTTCAGTTTTTCTTCTGCTGTTTGCAATGAGAGTGGCATAACGGCTGCTGAACTGGTCGTAGAAAAAGCCAACAATTGTGCATCCCTGATTTTTCCTAGAAATTTTAGTGGATTCCTTTTGCCGAGCAAGCTCACTATTAACAAATAGATACCCACAAGAATAAGTAATCCGGCTAGTACAACGGCCACATAATAACTCAGTCCGGCAAGAGAACTTAAGCCTACACTGGAAGTGAGTTGAGCCATAAGCCCAAAAACAGCCACAGGCACTAAAAGCATGGCCCACTTGACTACTGTCATACAAATTTCCTGTATTGCACTCAGCAACAACCTCACAGGTCTTAACAAGTCTGAGGGTAGTGACAGCACTGCCACCCCAATGATAATGGTGAAAATGACAATACTCAACATTTCTCCGCTGACCATGGAAGCCAGGGGGTTTTCGGGGAGCAGATCGGTGATGATAGTTGGCACATCGTTTATCCCAAATGACAATTCTGCACTTTGAGCTCCTTTTGCCAAGGCCTCTTCATGTTCAGCTGCTGCCTGCTGGTGCAAATAGCGACCCGGTTTGAAAAGTGTGGCCAAGACAGTTCCAATGCTAACAGAAATAATGGTTGTTGCCACAAAATATAAGAGTACTCCTCCTCCAAGTTTTTTGAGGTTGTCTTTGTCATTGCTGGCAATGCCCGTAATGATAGATGCCACAATCAATGGAATCATGATCATCTGCACCAGCTTAAGAAATAGCATGCCGGGCAGGGCCAACCAATTGCCTAAAACATCTGCAGTAGCTTTACTAACCCATCCATTTTGTGGACTTAAAAGTAGACCAAAACCTACTCCTAGAAAAAGTGCAATGAGTACCTTTAACCAGAGCTTATCTGCTACCAGTTTTTGAAGATAGGTATTTAGTGATTTAAGAGATTTTATTTCTGTATCAAACATTTTCTAATCAGGCCTTTCGGCCACATTTGTTCTTTTACCGTATGTGTGAATTTTATTAAGTAAATAGGTTAAAGGCCCTCTAATTTCATATTGTCCATCTCCAGTATAATTTTGTTTGGCATATTTATCCACAGTTGGGAGAGCCAGAGAAACATCATCATCAGGCAATTTCATTTGAAGTATTTGCTGCTTGAAATCTTCAAGTCTTTTGAATCCCATTACCGTAACGGCTTCTAACCATACAGTATCCTCCTCTAAAGTGATTTCAATGTGCTTGTTATCAAATGATTTTCCTTTTTCGATGGTATATATTTTCTCAACATGCTGAACTGTTGAAAAAATAATGGTATCCTGCTTTTTCATGCTTATACTGAACTCACCGTTCTTGTCTGTCAACGTTCCTTTTTTGGTATTTTTATTAAATACATGTACGGCACTCAGCGGCTCATTCAGACTGTTGTCACATGAAATTATTCCTGACAAAGTGATTTCACTTTTTTGAGCTTTGGTGACCAAGGTTATTACTACAAAGAGAAATAACGTTATTATCATTCTACCTTTCATAATTGCCCTCCATTATTAATACCCAGACTTTTGTTCGTTTTTTTTATGGATTTCTCAGCACTTTCTTCCATTCCCGTCAATGCCCTTATAGCATCAATGGTTTCAGGTATAACAATAGCCTGGTTATCGACCACATATGCGTAATAGAGTTCATCTCCCTCGACTTTAAGCATATCTTGCCAAAGGGCTACTTCATACATATCGCCCCAGGGTCGTCCCATATCCAGGTACTTTTCTTTGATCGTATTATTGGAAACCAGACCATCGCTGTAGTTGATCAAGGTGATTCGCGTAGATGTCTGAAATGCTTCTATCACCTCTTTTTTATCAGCTTTCCGAGTAAGGCGGACATTCCAATAATGCAGGTGGCTAAGGGTTTGAGGTACTTTCACAGCCATGGTTACTATATCCAGTTCAGAGTCCACGCTCTGAGCGTCCGGCCCTTGGTGGCTGGGAATATCTTTCTCCGGAACGAGCGTATTCATGATGCCACCTAAATGGCTTTCCCAGGGATCTGTAGCCCTGCGTAGCAGAGTACCACGAGCACTCTGCAGCAGCCCTGCTTTTTTAAGAGCGGTAAGTGTACGCAAAATGGAGGTAGTGTTGCAAGAGACTACTCGGGTACTGTCCCGGTTCAGGGCAGATGCATAGTTGTTTTCTGCGCTAAAAGAATGGCCGGTGGTTTCATGTTTTTCTCCACCTTGCAGGATAAATTTTATTCCCCGCTCTTTATAAATTTCTACATTTTGTGCAGCTATCTTCTTTGGTGTACAATCTACCACCAGGTGAGCAACCCCTAATAGGTCTGCCATATTACCAGCCAGGGAAATACCGGCCTTTTGCATACTATCTTGGGCATCTTCAGTAGCTGCATATACAGAGTACCCTTTCTTTACTGCAGTTTGTATCCGCCAGTCGCTGATCACATCACATACCCCGGCTAATTCCATATCGTCTTGTCGCGCGATTGCATCGGCTACTCTTTTGCCAATTACGCCATATCCTATAAGTGCTATTTTCTTTTTCATCATGTTATTGATTTCTAATTGTAGTATGAATGTTATTTATGTTGGACAGTCCGAATACGATCAGCACAAAGCTTTGACCGATCTCCATCATCACTAAAATTTTGGCAGGGGTAGTTATTGGCACAACATCTCCATAACCGATGGCAGCAAATGTTACCACACTGAAATAAAATGTCTCGAATAAATACTCGAAGTAATTGAAGCTTTCAAATAGTTTAAACCCCAGAAAAGAAGATCGATTGGCAGCGACCAAACAAGTGAAATCTGCCGCATAGGAGAAAATAATGAGCATGACGAGCAGTCCGAAAATCCAGAGAAGTTGCCCAAAAGAATGACAATGTTTAATGGACTTATTGACCTGCCTGAAGGTAAAAAAGGTAAAGTACCCAGTCTTGATAAAGGCCAGAAAAATAACAAGATAAGGCACCCAGCTTAGGGCATGATCTACAAACTGCATAAGATAGACATACACAAGTGCTACAGTTGCGACCAAAACGAGTGCGGAGCGCATCTGTTTAATAAGTTGTTTTAAAAAATTACTTCTGGTTATTTTATAAGTCATCATGTATCGTCAGTTAATTACCTTTTGTTTTTTGATAATAGCTACTTTCCGGGATTGTCGAAGAATACTTACACCTATCACTCCGGCAAGCACCGAAGCAAATAAAATGGTTAGCTTGGCAATGAAGGTATACTCCTCATTCTGGAAGGCCAACTCCGTGACAAACAACGACATGGTAAAACCTATCCCCGCTATCATAGCTACTCCTGAAATATGTGTCCAGGAAATTCCCTGCTGCAGCTCTGCCAGCTTAAGCTTAACTAAAAGCCAACTGGCTCCTAAAATGCCAGTGAATTTCCCTACTAATAGTCCAAAAGTTATCCCCAGACTTACCGGGTGGCTCAAAATTTCAACTATATCCCCATGGATATGAATTCCGGTATTGACCAGGGCAAATATTGGAAGAATGAAAAATCCTACTACGGGTGCCAGATGATGCTCTATCTTTTGCAAAGGAGTTTCCGCATCATCTGATTTTTGTTTAATCTCTTCCAAAATTCCAAGTTGTTCTTCTGAGATAAAATTGCCCTTGATAGCTTTGGATTCCAAAAATTTTAAATGAAGTTTTTGGAGGTTTTTCAGATAATCCACTTCTTTGATTTTGACCTTTCCAGGAATAGTAAAAGCGGTGAGAATACCTGCAATGGTAGGATGGACTCCTGAGAAGAAAAATGCCAACCATACGCCTCCAATCCCAACAAGAGCATAAAACCAAGCTTTACGAACTCCAACAGAATTAGCGATTATCAATACCATTACAAACAAGATACCGTGAAGCAAATCCATATAAGAAATCCCAGCAGTATAGAAAACAGCTATGACGATTACGGCACCAAGATCATCAACTATGGCTAGTGCTACCAAAAACACTTTGAGCCCAGCCGGCACACGATTCCCCAACAAAGAAAGTACTCCAATTGCAAATGCAATGTCAGTTGCCATTGGGATACCCCAACCATGTTCTGTTGGAGAATTTAAATTAAAAATGAGATAAATGAGTGCTGGAACGAGCATGCCCCCAACAGCTGCCCCAATAGGTAAAATAGCTTTCCTAAACGAAGATAATTTACCTCCGATGATTTCTCTTTTCAACTCCAGGCCTACCTGTAGAAAGAAAATCGCCATTAAGCCATCATTTACCCATAACAATAAAGACTCAGAAATAGAGAATTGATCAATCCCGATTGATATTTCAGTATGAATAAAATTCTGATATACATCTTGAAAGGGTGAATTAGCCCATATCATAGCTATCAAGACTGCCAAAAACACTGCAATGCCAGAAGCAGATTGATTATTGAAAAGGTTATTTAGCGTGTCATTAATTTTTGCTATCATAGCAGTCTCCATTCATTGACCTAACAATTAAAATTATACTTAGTAAGCATAATTTTTGTGACTTTCATCCAGAATAGGTATTCAAATAGTCCTAATCGAATTATGCCAAAATTGAATTTAAGCCAATCCTTTTCAAACCACATATTTATCCCAAAGTCCGTATTTTTCTTTGATTTTTCCTTTGGGAATAGAAAGCATTGTTATAATAAGTCCAGCCACACTGGTGCTAATCACCATTGCTAGATTACTATTACCCATGAACCAAGGCAGCACTGCCAGTACTAGACCTAACAATGTGTTAAAATAACGAAAACTTCTGAGCACCTCGGCCATCGCCACAACCGCAAATACAATTGCAAGTGCCCCACCCAAATGATTTAAATCGGCAAATGGAGTTTCTATCCCAACCCCGAAAACCGTGGGAGAGACCATCAACCAAATCCCTAAAACTGTTGATATCGTCAACATCCAGGGGAAGCTCATTCCCCAGATTGAAGATTTAAATACCTTCCAAGGACTGTCATTAAATTCTGCCATTTCAGGGGAGCGTTGATCCTTTTCAGTAGAAAGTGCATCACCGCCTTTCCAAAATACTTTCCATAACGAATCCCCTTTTTGTTTTCGTTGCACCATATGCTGCCACATGGCAATCACTTCATCAATTTGTAATGGGATCATTGGAAGCATTACAATAGCTGAAAACAGGCATACCGAACACCAAGCCCCTACTGAAAGCGGCTGTGAAACGATTAAAAAAATGCTCACAAACCCAAGCGGGATTACCAAAATCCCAAAAAGCGTAACCATCCACGGCATGGTACGCCAACGGGAGGTTCCACCCATATATCCCATCAGAAATTCCAAAGTGTATGCAAGTGTTCCTAATGCAGCATCCGATATTGGAAAGGAGTGGGACATATCGGAATCTAAAACGGTCATAGTGCCGTCACCAAAAAAAGGATCCCAGGCATAGTCTATATACCCTAACTGAAAAGCTCCCAAATACCGGGATGCCAGCCACCCGATAAATGCCAGGCCAATCATAATAGAGCGCTGTGGCCAGCTTGAAGGGTTATAGCTCCAACCCGTAGGTACGTCACCGCCCATTTTCATAAACATGATCATGTTGGGCATACCAGGAATAAGAATCGACAAGGCAATAATTAAGGCCCCAACCATAGTGCTGTTATAATAAGCTACGGCTGTTGGTGCCCAGAAAATAAAGGGAGCCATACTGATCCATATCCCGATAAAACAAAGGATCCAAACGCTATAGGGGCGGTTTGGCTTGAGGGAACGCCATCCAAAAATCACCAGCAATATTCCGCTGATAATATCGCTCCAGCGCATTGCGGCAATACGATCACTAAGGGAAAGCCACACATCTCTTCCGCCACTAGGCTCGACCACATTCTTTCCATAATCAAAAGTGAGAGGGGAAGTAATCATCCAAAAACCAAGCAATACGATCGTCCAGTAAACCCAGAGCGTTTGCTTATGGTGGTCTTGGAGCATCGTAAGGCGGTCATCAGTAGACATTTTCATACCGCCCATGTCCATGTGTCCATGACCGCCATGCTCTTCCGTATGCATCATAGGACGTGTGATGCCTCTTGAGCCCATACCTTCCATTTTGTGGCCTGACATTTCGGTTTTTGCTTCGTCCTTTTTCACTAAGGTCATTCCGCATTTCGGGCACTTGCCTGGTTGATCAGTAACGACCTCAGGGTGCATAGAACAAGTGTATTGTATCTTTTTAGAAGATTTATCCCCATCATCCTGATGGGACATTGAGGAGTGGTCGTGGCTTTTCATACTATGACATAATTAAGTGTTTGGGAATCTATTTATAGCTACTTTTTCAGGTTATTCTCTTGATAAAATTTCTTGGGATTAGCCTTTAAGTTTTCAATCATCTTGGGCAATGTCTCTCGTAAACCGTGTTTAGGCTTCCAACCCAGAATCATTTTAGCTCTGGAACTGTCCATTTCAAAATGATCATTAGCAAGATCGATCATCCAAGGTTTAATAAAAGCTTTGCCAAATAAGTTCTGCATAAATGCCCCCATTTTGGCAAACCACTTTGGAATAGCGATGATGGGCATTTTTTCACCATGGATTTCTGTACTGATGATGTCTTGCAACTCCTTGTACGATAAAGTTTCTTCATCTCCAATATTGATAATTGTTTCTGACGGGAGTTCTTTCCTTTGGTCTACGGCCAAAGCTATTGCATCGATGACATCATCTCTGTGTACATAGGTGCTGCCATGGGCTGTATTGGCCGGATAGAGTCGTGCTGCAATTTGTTTTTCGTAAATACGCTGAACTTGATTGGTGATAGGTATTGAACTACCATCTTCGCTGTATACGCCTGCTATGCGCATCATCACTACAGGAATTTCGCCTCGTTTTTCATGCATTACTTTTTCGGTCGTTACTTTCGATTTTGGATAATCCCATTTAGGTTCCAATGGTGAATCTTCTGTAATGAGCACCCCCGGAGACGAAGGTTTGTAAACCAGCATGCTACTTGAGAAAATGAATTGCTCCACTTCAAAATCCTGTAGGAATTTTAACAGTCGTTCTGTGCCTTTGACGGTCACTTTATCGTACAGATCGGAGGGTTCCCCTAAAAAATCATAATAGGCGGCAAGGTGCACTACCGCAGCTATTTTGTTGCCATAGGCATAGCGAACTCTTTTGAAAGCAAAATCCATTCGATCATCGCTCGTAAGATCCACACATACACATTCAGCTTCTATAGGCGGAAAAGGATAGCCATCTTGGTCAAATCCAACTACGTGGTATTTTTCAGCCAGCTTATGAATCAAGGTCGACCCTATCATTCCACTGCTTCCTGTCACAATTACTACTTCGGTTTTGTTTTTCATTTTGCTTGATTTTTTTATTTTCTCATTTCCAGATATTCAACTGTTTCTTTTACTGTAAGGGGGCATGTAGCATTTCCGTTACGGGTAAAAAACACCGTGTTTTCTCCTTTCGACAAATAAGCTGGTTCAGGAGAGTTTTCTATATCTACAACACATACTTTCTCTCCTTGTATTTGATGAAAAGACACATGGTTTTTAAATGAATATTGCTGACCAATATTATTGGCTATGATCTCAAAAATCTTTCTCTCATAGCCATCTGTATTTTTATGTCGCAAGGTTTTAAAATCACTTTCTAACCCTAATATTTCACCTGTGTCATCCACACCTATGATAAGCTTTCCTCCCCTTGAATTCATGAAGCCTACTATAGTTTTTGCAATGACAAGCTCCAAGTCGCGGCTGGGTGTTTTCTTATTATAATCATAGCGAATGGAAGACTTAAATTCCACCCGCTCGTTTTCTCCCATTTCTATGATTTTATTGATGTCGCGCTGAAGAAGTCGCTCCTGCTTATCAATCAAAAGCCTCTTTTCTCTAATTTTTCGCCAGAGCATACCATATCCTCCACCGAGTATTGTTCCGAAAACAGTAAGGGTCGTATTCATACCCATCATGCGAAATGAAAATGATTGCCAGAGTTGATCTTTTAGTACATCTCCAATTAAAGAAAATGAGAAGGGTTGATGACTAAATTCGAATCCATAAAGTACCATCGTAAGTGGGTGAACCAGAAAATAGAACAAAGCTGCTCCTATGAGCGCATGAATTAAAATTATACTGAAGTCATTCCTCACATTTTTAATTTCCACCTCTATCTATCACTTTTATATTTATTTATTTCGATAACCTTTATTGAAGGAAGCGTTGTAAACAGAAGCTATCAAAGCCCCAAACAGCCACCCGAGTATAAACATTTCCACCAGTCCGATCAATGCTTCTGTCCAAGGGACGTCCATTCTGATCAGCGAAGTTGTGTCTAGCCCGTGTAGCAAACTGTTAAAAAACAGAATGGTGCCTTCACGGCCTACGGTGGACATGAGTATAATGCAGCCCAAGTAGAATACCACACCTGCTACTCCCCATGATAATGCGAATTTCTTAATGTTGATGTGTTGCATGATCCTTTTCGTTTTTTGATTGTTTTTCTTCTCTATTGTTGTGCCCAGTATGTCCTCCATGTCCTCCATGCCTACCCATCATAAAGAGGTGAGCTACGAAAAATATGATGATGAATATAAAAAGTGAATTGGATCCGTTGAACCCAAAAACGGGTAGCAGGAATAGTAAAAGGAATATCCCCAGACATCCTATTAACATCCATAGCATGTGATTTTTCATAGTTTTGGTGTTTTAGTGATGGCCAGTGTGTTTTTCTGCCCCAATCTTTTCTTTGTTCTTCATCATTGTTTCTTTATCCATCATGCCTTCTTTATGCATCATTTCCATCATCTGTCCCATCATGTTGGGTTTATCTTTCATCATGGTCATCATGTGGGTGCACATGGACGAATCCGCCTCAGCGATGTTCATCATTTTGTTCATCATATCAGGCTTATCTTTCATCAAAGCCATCATTTGGTCATTGTCTGACATCATCATACCCATCATCTGCTCATTGCCTTTCATCATCATTTGGGTATGATCATCTTCCATCATTTTGGTCATCAATTGTTCAGCTAATTCATGATCTGAAATGATGGTATTAAATATCTCATTTCGGGTATCGTCATTTTCTAACATTGTGCTTACATCCTTCTGTTGCTGGCAGGCAGATAATGCTGCAATCAATAAAGTGAGTGTTACCACTGTTTTCAAAGTATTTTTCATATCGTTATCTTTTAAGGTTAATACTTAGTATAGGTATATCGGCATGGTTTGCCAGGTTTTCGGTAATGCTCTTTCCTATCAGGTTAAAGAAGCCGGATCTCCCATGTGTAGTTAATCCAATAAGGTCAGCATTTACAGATTCGGAAAACTTCAGAATGCCGCGTTCTTCATTTAGCGAATTGTAGATGTTGGTGGTGCAGGTTCCTCCTCGAGGACAGGTTTCGTGAAAAGCATGCATTTTCTCAAGGCTCCTGTCCGTCTCCTCAAATGAAAATGGGACATTGACATAAAGAAGATGCATATTGGATTCGTTGAGATCAGCGAACTTCACCACCGTTTTGAAGGGTTCTTTGACATCTTCTTCAAAATTGGATGCAAAAACCACATTTTTAACGGGCCACTTAGACTTTTCTTTGATGATCAACACGGGTACAGTAGCATCTCTGAGGACCTTTTGCGCATTGGATCCGATAAACATTTCTTTTGCACCCGATGCACCATGTGAACCCATTACTACAAAATCATGGTTATGATGTGGAATATGCTTCAGTATTTCTTCTCTTCCAACATCAAATACCAGAAACTGTTGTGCCTTCAGGCCCTTTGTTTCTGCTTTTTTTACTAATTTATTAAGCTCGTTTTTGGCATGCCCTATCTCTTTTAGGGTTTCGGGAAACCGTACTTCCTTCTCTTTATCTAGTTTGACCCAAGGCACGGGCGTTATCTTTAAATGCAAAAAATGAATTTCCGCACCTGATTTTTCTGCTATAGCTATGGCTATATCAGCCGCCCGGTTAGCAGTTGAGGAAAAGTCGGTAGGTACTAAAATATTTTTCATAGATATATTCAAATTTTATCGACTACTTTGCTTAAGGTGATCCCTTAAAAGAAACCCAAAAAATTTCTTTAAATATCACTGTAGGATCAATCCTTGTTATGTAAGTCGGGTTTTAAAGTTTTTACTTTGACCATATCACTAACCTCTGTGATATAAATAATGCCGTCCCCTGAGTGGGCTGTTTTTCCATTTTGATGTATAATCTGTAGTGCTGTCTTCACTTCCTTATCAGGTAAAACAACTTCCAGTTTTGCTATTTTAGCATGTGAAAATGGGTGCCGCAAAGACGGAAAATCCTTCCGTTCATCCGTGTAGTGCCCAGTTCCCTCTCCTTCAAAGACGGTTAGGCAACAAATTCCTTCTTCACGCAAATGATTTACAATATCAGGTAATCGATTCGGCCTGACGAAAGCTTTAATTTCCTTCATTTTAACAAGGTCTTTTTTATATCTTCATATTCTTCTTTGCTGATCTCTCCTTTAGCGTATCTCTTTTTCAAAAGATCCAATGGAGTTTCCTTTTTCGTCTTTTGTCCGGGGATATCCCAAGGCGTGGCAAAAATCCAAATCATAAAAATCACCCAAATCACCCACCAGATGATGTGCATGCCGCCATAATGTCCTTCAAACCAATGCATAATATCTATTTTTAAATTTTACTAACTTTTAAAATTCCAGTATCAAGCCACTACAGACTCGCACTTACTCAAATTTAGCATATTGTCCCGCACTGTATTTTTGATATCTTGTCTTTGATGTATGATATTTTGCAAACATCAGTCGATTTATTTTTATTCAGCTTCTATTTTACGCTGATGCGTTTGAAATATCTTCTTTAATGGTGTAATGTCCTGCTTTTTTTAGCTCGGCTTGTAATTCCTCAAGAGTAATGGGTTTGTTGAGGGTAATAACTGCACCCGGTGGACGCAATTGTATTTCCACATTTGAAACATCGGGGACTTGAAGCAATGCCTTCTTTACACTGTTCACGCAACCGCCACAACTCATTCCTTGTAATTCATATCTCTTTTTCATGCTATTTGATTTTAGATTTTACTGTTTTTATTATTGCCTTTTTTGCCTTTACTACTGAATCTCTTTTCTGCGTGTTTTTCTGATTTTCTAGCGCTACTTTATGCAAATACCCCTCCATCTAATCCCAATTGAGTGCCGTTGCAATACCTCGAATCGGCAGATGCTAGATAGATGAAAGCTTTCGCCACTTCTTCTGGAGTGCACAGGCGTTTCATAGGTGTAGCGTCTACCCATTGTTTGCGTATTTTCTCAGGGGCTGCACTGAGCAAGGGTGTTTCAACATAATAGGATCACAGCGCATTTGCGCGAATATTCTGAGTCGCATATTGAATGGCTATATTTTTTGTAGTGCCAAGCACACCATGTTTTGCAGCAGTATAGGGTACCAATCCAGGTTCTGCTTTTAGGCCACCTAAAGAAGACATATTGACAATTACTCCTCCTCCTTGTTTAAGGAATTGCTGCAGTTCATATTTTAGACAGTAGAATTGCCCTGTGAGGTTCACACTGATTATTTTATCCCAAACATCTTCTGGCATATCATGAATGCCGGAATAAGGGCTTCCAATACCTGCGTTATTAAAAGCTATATCAAGCCTTCCACATTTTTCAACCGTTAAATTAATAGCCTTCTTTACACTATTAACATCTGATACATCAATGGGTACGAAAAAGCATTTAGCACCCAATGCCCTAATTTCATTTAAGGTTTGTTCATGATCATTTCCAGGAAGATCTGCCACAACTACTGTGGCGCCTTCCCTTGCGGCTTCTAGTCCGGTGGCTTTTCCAATTCCAGAATTGGCTTCATTAAATAAACTTTCTGCTAATATTTTTAGGTCATACAATTTTATGTCTAAAGAAAAGAAAGCCTTTTCAATCGGAATTTTACAAGCAAAAATTTTAAAGTCTGATTTTGATTTGTTCTTCCAGTGGTTTAATTATTCTTATTAGTTGGCTGACTTTAAAAATTCCAAAACTTTTTCTGCTTCCACCCTTGTTAGCTGTGCTCGAAGCTCCATATGTTTAACCGCCACATCCCATTCTGTATCACTAAAAGTTGCTGGAGATGCCGTATTATGACATCTGATACAGGACTCTGCCCAGAGCTGGGCGCCACTTTTTTGCAAGACATATTCTGGTACTCCTTTGGCAAAACTCGTACTTTCAGTGCTTGTGGCATTTTGCTGCGTGGCGCATTGCGTAAAAATTATTGTCACAAAAACAACAACAGTAACTAATAATATTATTTTATTGATTTTTTTCATGATTTTAAGTTTTAAAAGCCTAAGGTCCATTGAATATAAAAGGTATTTATATCCAGCGCTACGGATGTCTCAGCGTCTTCAACATGCCCCCCGATTACGTTGTCTATCTGGTAAGCAAACTTGATAGCCGTTCTCCAATCAATCCAATAGTTGAGCCCTATTGCCAATTGCGTACTTTCAGATTCCCAGGGGGCTTCTTCTGGTGTATTTAAAGTGGAATAGCGTCCTACAAGCTCCAAATTTTTGACAAATTGGCTTGACCCAAAAGTGGGACGATAACCAAGCTGGAAGAAAGTTGAGTTGGACTGGTTGTCGAAAGTGTAGGATTCCATCACGCTATCTTCTTCAACTTCATAAGTTTGGTCATCGATATTAATGAAGTTGAGCTGGCCTTTAAGGTCAATCACCCCGCCCAGAATGGATACTTTTCTTACGTAAGTCCAGTCAAAAGCATACAACAAGGCGCCAATATCTTCCAAATCAGAGTCGCGGTCACCGAGCTTGGCTGATTGAGCAGAAAAACCGATTTCCAACGACTGATCTCTGAAAGGGAACAGGCCTAATCGGCCACCTAATGCCTTGTTATTGTTGTTGTCCTCTTGACCTTCGTGCACGATCATTCCTACTTCGTCCGCTTCTTCTTCTCCATCCTCTATGCGAGGGCCGTTCATTACGTAAACTGAATAATTGAACTTCATCCCTGCCAGGTAAGATGCGCCCCTTAATTCCACCCCTAAATCTGAGGTTGGGAGAATTCCATCATGACCATAGCCAAGTGGCACCGTAGGTAAGCGATTAATCCAAGACGGATGTAACCTATCGAAAAATATTCCAAAGGGAATTAAAATTTTACCTACTCTGATGTTTAGGTTGGGAGCGAGACTATAATTGAAGTTTGCATATTCTAACGCTACGTCAATCTCCCCATCCTCAACTGCAAATTCTAGTTCCGCCTCAAAAAACAGTTTGTCTGACTGTTTATATAAGAACAAAGGTACAAATCGTGCATTACCAAAGGTAGTTTCTTCGTCATTAGACATGAAGGTTGCATCTGAATAGCCACGCATCAAAAATCGACTGTTACCTGGTTTGGGATCGAATAATTTCTGTTGATTTTGTGCCTTTGATTCAAATAACACAATTATAATCAACATGGAACTTAAAAACCATCTATACTTCATAAGTCAAACGTTTTATTTTTTCAGTGTTCTTAAATAGTTAACCAATTGCCACCTATTCTCTTCAGAAAGTGTGGCTTTGTAGGATGCCATCGGTGCTCGGCCTTCTGTAATTTTCCAAAAAATGGCTCCGTCACTTTGGTCGTTGAAGGTCTTTGTGGTCAAGTTGGTTGGTTTTGGATTGAGCGCTGCACCAGCTACACCATCTCCTCTACCTTTATCACCATGACAAATGGTGCACATATTGGCAAAAATCTTTTTGCCAGCTTTGATGTCCTCAGAGCCTCCTTTATAAGGGTTTTTTAATGCATCAGCCTCTTTTGGAGCCTTCCATTCTACTGTTTGCTGAATACGTATAAATCCTACTATTAAAACAGTGGCTACGGTCAAAATTGAAACTTTCAAAAACTTAAACTCAAAATTGGTATGATTCATAGTATTGCTTTTTATATTAATGAATGTAAGTGAAAAAAAGGAGGTTCCTTTTTCGAAATCTTGTCTTTATTGTACGAGATTTAGATCATTTCTTTCAATCCCTTTTTTCATTAGGCTCATCTTTTAACTTATCAGAAAGCCTCCTTAAAAACTCCCTGTTTTGAAGATTGCTATTGTCAATAAGTAGTCCTTTCAAGCCATCTTTTGTTTCTATACCATAAATGACAGACTTACCTGCTGCATCTTCATTTTCATCAAACCGGTAGAACTCTGAAATATTCAATTCCTCAATCTGAAAACTGGCGCACAAATCCTTGCATTCCACACAATCATCCTTTCTGTTGAAGTTATAGGTATAGCCCTTTTCTCTTAAATTGCCTAGGGCATCAGATAAGTTCTTGTAGTATCGGTTCTCGCTTCTCATTACTTCTTTATAATCAGTTACAGAAAAACCAGTAACGCGCTTAAATTGGCTGGATAGGTAATGAACAGAACTGTATCCGAGCTTAAAAGCAATCTCACTTAAGTTAAGTTCATCATACTTTATAAGCTCTTTTACCCTATCCACTCTTTTGTTTATGTAGTAGGCCTCTATTGTAAGTCCTTCAATCTTTGAAAAGAGCTTGCTTAGAAAATTGTAATTTTTACCTATTTCGTGTGCCAGAAAATCAGACAACATGATCTCTTTGGTAGATTTTTCCAGCATTTCTATATAATGTTGAATTCCAAGCTTAATCTGTTCCATCAGGATTTCTTCTTTGTCTTCAAGAAGTTCAAAGCCATAAGTATCTAATCTGGACGCAATTTTATCTTTGGTCAGGGTCTCAGGCACTTGTATTGTAGCATGGCCAAGCTGAATTGTTGAAATAAATGCTCCGAGTTCCTCTAATTCATTTCGTACAACCAGAATGCATCTCGGGCACACCATATTTTTAATATTCAGATTTAATGTTTTCATCTGTTATAGGGGTTAAACTTTTTCTGATCCTGGATTAAATCCAGTGAAGGAGTATCGACCGGTTAAAATCTTTGCTTATTGCCAAATGAATTATTTCAACAATAATTTTTGGCCGGCAATACATTGCCCTCGCAGAAAAAGTGATTAAGAATTATTGAAAAGAATAGAATAAGGCTGATAAGCTTGCGGAGTAGAACATGGCAAACTTCATGATCAGCCTAACAGATGAATGCTAATTGAGGAAGGATTGAATAAAAATACGAATATGGTTACCACTAACGGGTGGTGGCAAATTGGTATATAAAAACGGGAGTAATTGTTTATTAAAGATATCTGCTTCAACATCTAAATTATAAATACGATAAAGCATTTGAAAGGCTGGAGCCTCAACTGGTGTTTGCTTCAACTCATATTTGATTAATGAGGCATACAGGTTATTCACTACTTCGTCACAGCACTCCTCCTCGTCAGCATCATGGCTATGCTTATCATCGTGATGATGATCTTTAGGGGCATTGTGATGATCATCAAGGTCATATACTTTTATTGAATGATGAACCATCTCATTAGTACTAGTTGGGTAATTGCCCCAAGAAATCACTCCAAAATTACAAAAAGCATCACAAACAAATACACTAATAAAACCTGTGAGGAGCAAGGTTACTATGTATTGTTTTATGTTGTGCAATTTTATCATCATACCAATAGAAGTGATAACTACTGCATAAATGTCGGTAAAAATCAGGTATAAATCAAATGATAAATGTTAAGTAAAAACATGATATAAGTCACTATATTGACAAAAAATTTCAATGAGCATGTCCTTCTGTAGATTCAAGGAATTTGCCTTGCGGTCCTACCGCTTCTATATGTACCAGTTGTGCCCCGTAATGACCGGTGCGCGACACCGCATAGCCGGAAGCAATAAGTAACAAGGCAACCACTGCTACAGCCCAACGTTTCTGTCTAAAAATAAATTGACTGACCGCCTGAGCCACAAAGCCGGCAATGCTCAAGTATATAGTCCAGTCGGCCCATAGATCATGCTGCGCAAGCACCTGTTTCGCATGCTCCGTTAAATCATGTGTGTGTGGGTGGAACGTTCTCCCTGAAAGATAAGCACCCAACGCACCTACTAAAACCATTCCCGTGATGACCCAATCTACTTCTTTTTTTAGGAGAATCACGTTAACAATAGCTAAGACAGCTCCAATCAATAACAATACGATTGGGAAGTGAACCATAAGCGGATGCAGATTAGGGAAATCGTCCAGGTCTGCTGTGACTTTCTTAGTCTCATGCTCATCGTGTTCATGCTCCTGTTGTGCTTGTATATGAGAATAATCCACTTGGGGCTGCTCCAAATGTGTGGAATCTTCTTTTGTGCTTTTTTCATGTTTCTCCCCTTCATGAGCAGAGAGCACAATGCATGACAACATGAAGTATAATAGTAGTCCTAATTTTTTCATAGCCCTTCAATAATTAAGAAAATTTAAAGCTATGCCCTTTGCCTGGAAACTTCAGTACAAAATCTCAACTTAGATGTATAATATTCTTCAGCCGACTAGCGATTAACAACCAATTTATTGATCATTGCTTCACTCAACGCTTCGGAATAAACACCATAGGCATCTACTAATACGCCTTTAAGTCCATCGGTAGATTTAATGGCGTAAAGAATGGAGTTATCATCCGGGTTGCTCATGCCTTCAAACCGATATACTTCTTTTACTTCAAACTGCTCAGGATGTAGCTCGAGCTTATCGGCCGGGCATTCAATACAATGCGGTTTGAGATTAAAATCGTTGGAATATCCTCTTTCTTTCAGGTCTTTTAATGCTTCAGATAGTGTTTCGTAGGTTTTCATTTTTTTCTTTTTGAAATTCATCCCAGTTACCAGGCCATTCAACGGATTATAAAAGGAATATTACCAAGCCAATGCCCACAATCAGTACGAAAGCATATACAACAACTCTTTTGAAAGAAATACCTCCACCTCCGTGATCATGATCATGGCCTCCATCAGTTTCCTTGTTTTTTGTCCTGAAATTGAAGTATAGCATGAGTGCAGTAAATGCAGCGAAAACGATGTTAAAATAGAAAGTGTAATCAATCTTGAATTGTGTCACTTCTTTTACTTTCCGGCTGCCTTCGGGTAATACGCCTAATAGATCAAAGCTATAATTGAGGATCAATGCCGTAATGACGATGCTGACGTACATCACCCCTGCAATGTAAAGGGCTATGCGGGTACCATAATATTTTCTATTCATATTGACCAGCGGTGGCACCATTAAGTCAGAGTAAATAAAGCCCATCAATCCGGCAAACAGAATGCCGTTCTCGTTGAGCACAGTCGCCAGCGGTATGTTTCCCATGGATCCAATGAATGTAGCTGCCGCTACAAATGGGGCTACCAGCGCGTTTTCCAGCCGGATCACAAAATCAGGTAATTCCCCCTGCATACCATTTAAAAAAATTGCTTCCCAAAAAGACTGAGGGACTAATACAGAAACGAACCCCGCGATGGTAAAGCCAATAAGAATATCCTCCCAGGCCATTTTCCATTCCATCACAAATTTCTTTCCCACTAAAAACCAGCCCTCTTTCGACTTAATCCTTTCCTTCCAATCAAAATCCTCCTCTTCGGCAGATTCATCCTCAACTTTCTCTCTGGCAGCTTTAATCCATTTTTTAGGGTACGTAAGCTTGATGATAAGTCCACTAATAGTTATCAAAATTAGTCCTCCTATTACTTCAGCTACTATAAACTGCCACCCTAAGAAAATGAATATAAGGATACCAAGCTCAATGACTAGATTGGTGGAAGCAAACATAAATGCGACCGTACTTATGAAATGTGCTCCTTTTTGAAAAAGAGACCTCGCTGCTGCTAAGGCAGCAAATGAGCAGGAAGAAGAAATGGAACCAAACAAAGTAGAGAGTGAAATACTTTTAACATTTCCTTTACCCATTTGCTGAGTCAATTTCTTCTTTGGAACAAAGGCCTGAATCATTGAGCTTATTATATATCCTAACACAAAAGCCCAGCCTGATTTCCAGAAAAACCCAATTGCAGTTTTTGAGGATTCTCCCCACAGATCTAATATATCATTCATAATTCCCATGATTTGATTGTCTTTATTGAAATTTTATAAAATAGCTTTAGGCCACAATAATTTCATTATTCAGGTAAACTTTTTGAATCAAACGAAGCACTTCAATCCCTTCCTTTTGGCCTTTTTTTCGAGCTATGATCTCGTATTTTTCATAACATTAAATGGTTAAACGGATGATTATTCGAAATTAGCTTACCGGTAAAAATTTTCTTATTTACCTTCATTTTTGTAATGCTTATAATTCTCAAATCCTTTGAAAACTTTAAAACACCCGACAGCAGATAGAGCTAAAGCAACGATATGGTAGATAAACATTTCAATTTTACCTAAATACATAAGTGTTTCAATTAATCCAGCTAAAAAAAACCACATCATGGCATAGCCAATTTGTCCTTTTACTTTATTTAATTTTGCTTGTCTTTCGTGCTTCATAATTAAAAGTCTAAAATAGTAGTATACTACCCCATTCATATTTTTCTTCTGCTTATGAGAAATATGATCAACGGTAAAATAGAAAATTGTAGGACTGGTGAAAGGCCAACTTCTATGAGAGGAAGCATTGGCATCGTATCAGCATATGACCAATCTCCTCGCCATGTATGCCAAAACTCACCTAAAATAGCCCCTAGAAACCCTACAAGTACTAATAGTAAAGTTCTGGTAAATTTTAAACGTCTGATCCAATAAACGTTGTTGTATATAAGTCCGAATAAGAAGAGTAAAACCAGAACCATGAGCACATCCGCTATTGAGGCCAATGCACAAAAAGAAACGTGTTCAAGATCGTATTGAAAATTTTCATACAAAAATCCGTGAGCTACCTCCCAGCCAAAATTTAGCACAAAAGCTACAACAGATGTTCTAGCTACGAAATACTGATAATTACGCTTATCTGCTGCCTTCCTGAAAAAATGGATATATAACATTATAATCAACGTTAACGTAATAATCGGCACAACAAAAATACCAAAGCTTAGATTATCCATTACTTACACTATTTTAAAATTTCGCATCATTCCCATGTCCTCATGCTCCAGATTGTGGCAGTGGTATACAAACAAGCCTTTAAAATCTTTGAACTGCATGATAACTTTGGCACTCATCCCTGGCATCAACAAAACGGTATCGTGCCAGCCTTCATCTACAAAACCATCTTTTACGGCATCCCATAATTGGGGATCTACATCAGTGACATTTCTTTCTAAAATATTGAACTGCACCTGGTGAATATGGATCGGGTGGGGCATCTGCATCATATTGCCCATCATTCCTCCCCCGCTCATCATACCATCGTCACCTCTCATCATGCCCCCATTACCCATCATGCCGTGACCATCCATCATGCCGCCACCATCGTCATCATTGTCCATCATACCTCCGCCATTGATCAGTTCCCAAACTTCAGTGCTTCCAAGCTTGACGATTTCTTCATCAGCTACTTCAGTCGTTTCCCAGGTACGTCCGTTAATCGTCCATTCCATGTGGCCCATCGCGAAGGTAAATTGCCGCGGGGCGTTTAGATTTCCAGCAGTTGAGGGGTCAATGTAATCCGGCTGAGCTAATTGCCGCGGTAAGGTATAATCATTACTCCCCGAAGCATTGGCAAGCACGGTAAACACAGGATATTCGCTACCTTGTGGCAGGACACTTTTAGCACCTTCCATCATTCCTCCATTGCCCATCATTCCACCAGACATTAACTCAAGAGGGAAAGATGTATTTTTCATGGTCAATTCAGTGCCTTCGGGTTTGTTGGTCAAGTCCAGCCAAACGTCCGCCCTTTTTGCAGGGCCGAGCATGAGATAGGATAATTCTTTGGGTGCACTTAACAAGCTTCCGTCCATGCCAAAAACAGTCACTGGACTTCCATCTTCCCAGGCCAGTTTGTAGATCCTTGAGTTTGACCCGTTCAGTAACCTCAACCTGTATTTGCAACCTGCTTTCAGGTTTAACCTTTGTTCAGGTCTGCCATTAATCAGTATCCGGTTTCCTAAAAAACCAGTCATGCGGCCCATCTGGCCATTTTCAAGATAGACCAGTTGATTATTATCATCAAAAGTTCGGTCTTGGATCACTACCGGAAGATCAAACTCCCCTTGCGGTAAGTTGAGTTGCTGTTCTTCCTCATCGGTGACCAGTAGAAGGCCTGCCAGACCATTATACACCTGTGGACCGGTGCGTCCATGTGGATGGGGATGAAACCAATAGGTGCCTGCCCGGTTCATTACTTCATATTCGTAGATGTATGTTTCTCCACTATCAATTACATCTTGCGGGTGGCCATCGTACCGTTCCGGCACATGCATGCCATGCCAGTGGACAATACTCTCTTCCGGCAAGTCATTTTGAAAGCGAATACGGACTTTCTGCCCTTTACGTACTTTGATAATCGGTCCCAGATAGCTCCCTTGCAAGGGTAGGAGTGCCTCTTTGTTGCCCTTAATTAATTTTCCTTCATACACCCACACCTTTGTTTTTGAGCCTGGTAAGATAGATAAGTCGCGCTGAACCGCTTTCAGTTCCAAATCTATATCAGGCCGAAAATCCTTGCTGAGTTTAGGCTTTGCTGTAGTAGAAGATTGACTGTCACAGGAAGAAAAGAAAGGCCATATCATGGTTACCGCAGCCCCTGCTCCAGCCTTTGCCAAGAATTTTCTTCTGTTTATTCTGAAAGGTTCTTTCATATCTCTTTAGGTTTAAATTATTTGCGTATCTGCTTTACCAACCAGACAATCAAAAGCACCAGCACTACCAGCAACAGCCCCCAAAAGAGCCACACCCAGCCTCCACCGTGCATACCAAAATTTGTTCCCTGATCCATCATGATTTTCTGTTTTAGTTATTACTTGATTCCACCTTAAATTTCCTCATTTTCAAAAACCACTTTTCACCTGCGATAATCAGGGTTAGCAAAACTGCCGATACTATAATCAGTAGCATGTCACTCTGTGCTTTCATCCAAATGAAGGCAGCCAAAACAACTACGTCAAGCACAATAGTAGCTAAAAGTATGGCTCCATTAGCCTTTATTTCTTTCCGTAAATGTTTAAAGACACCCCATTGTATAATAATATCCATAATAAGGTAAAAAATTGCTCCTAAAGATGCAATCCTGCTGAGATCAAAAAATATGGTTAATGCAATGGCGATGACTATGGTATAAGTCAACATATGCTGTTGCAGGTTACCCGGCATACCAAAATGCTTATGAGGTATCAGCTTCATTTCGGTAAGCATCGTAGTCATTCTGGAAATAGCGAACACGTTGGCCAAAACACTGGATACGGTAGCAATGATGGCGATTCCAACAGTGAACCATAGGCCAGATTTTCCGAAAGCCGGCCTGGCCGCTTCAGCCAGGGAGTAGTCTTTTGCCTCTATAATCTTGGGAACGGAAAGATTGACTGATACCGCAAATGCGACCAGCAAATAGACAATGGTACAGATAATCAGTGATATCCATATCGCCCTTCCTACATTCTTGTGAGGCTCAACAATTTCTTCACCGCTATTGGTGATGGTGGTAAATCCTGCGTAAGCCAGGATAGCAAGCGCGAGGGCGCCTAAGTAACTCCCTACGGAATAGTCACCTGAGATTTCTGAAGGGATAGCTTCTCCAAATGAAAAACCAGCCGCCCAAAGTCCACCAATGGCAAAAATAGCTATACCGCCAACCTTGACGATTGCCATGAAGAAGGAAACTCTGTCGATGACCTTATTGCCAGCAAGATTGATCAAAAAAGTGATGACCAATAAAATCACACCCAGCAAGGGTATCCAAAAATCGTTCTGATTCCCATCAAATAACTGCATGGTATAAGACCCGAATGTACGTGCTACCAAGCTCTGGTTAATGACCATGGCGAAAGCCATCAATAGCGCAGCTACAGCCGTGGTAATACCTTTACCATAAGCCTTCTTTAAGTACATGGCTATACCCCCGGCTGAAGGATAAGCATTTGACATCTTTATATAGGCATATGCACTAAACCCTGCTATTATTGCTCCGACCAGAAAAGCTATCGGAAACAATGAACCGGATAATTCAGCCACTTGTCCCAGCAAGGCAAAAATAGCTGCTCCAATCATCACCCCGGTACCTAAAGAGATAGCTCCTGTGAGTGATAGGCTGTTCTTCTTATATTTTCCCACTTTCTAATTGGTCTTTTTCAGTTCTGCTTTTTTTTCTTCAAACTCCGCTTTGTCAATTTCTCCTCTGGCATAGCGGTTTTTGAGTGTCTCCATTGCTGAATCATCATGGTGACTGTCAGCAGTTTTTCCGCTGTTCTTTTGGAAGATACCGCCCCTGCCCAACGCCACAATTAAAACTACAATGAGTATTACCCCAATAATCCATCCGTACATCATAACCTTATATATTTATTTAGTGTAACAATTATAAATATTTTACATGCTCTATAGGTTCACTTGATAAAATAGATTGTACAAGCCTGTCAATGTTGAGCCTGAGCCTTACTTCTTTTTCCCTCATCATTTTTATACAGAGATTTCCTCTACTGGTAAACCTAATGTAATCCAGTCATGCATCCCTCCTCTGTAATATAAAATTTTATCAGCTGGATAGCCTGCCTTCAAAAGGTTCTTTATAGCTGTTGAAGATTGAGGGCATTGCGGGCCATTACAAAAAAATATACTGGGATGATTTTTATCTATTTCATCTATTCTTTTTACCACTTCATCGAAAGGAATATTCTTTGAACCAGCAATGCTTATTGCGTCATTTGTATCTGGTTTTCGCGCATCAATGATAGGCAGATTCATTTTTTGGTGATAATGTACTTTCAATTCTTCAACTGTAAGAACACCATGTGCAACCTGCATTGGCTGGATACTTCCCCACGTAGTATCAACCTCTACTAAACCCGGCTCAGCTTTTACACGGTTGGGGATCATGTGGTTATTATCCCTTTTAGGGATTCTTATTTGCGATAGGTCCACATTTCTTGTTTTTAACTCTTCTATTTTTTCCATTCCTGGCATGCCTATAGATTCTACTTGCTCATCTACTATCAACAATGGGGAATGTTTTAATTGATATTTTTCAAGCAGTTCTGGATGCTCATCAAAGTAAATTACTTTGAATGGCAGCCGTGCATGCTTAAGCTCATTTTCAAGAATTGGCCGGTGTGGACACGTCTTGGTTGCAGCTATTGAAATTTCCATAAAAATCTTCTTAAATTAAAAAATCTATTTCTCTCTAGTATTACCTCCTCGCTACGGCAATTTATCTTCATTAACAAATTCGATAACACTAATTGTTTCTTTTCTTGACCACTCTTAATACTCTAATACAATGGCACACTATACCGGAAATGAGGATTGTCGGGAAAAACACTTGACTGGTATATTTTTGAGTTCAGTATCATTTCTCCAGTTAAGTCGTTATTTCCTAAATCTCAACCATGTTGATTTCGTTCTCAGCACAGCTATCTTTCGATGTTGTCCAGTGTCCACTCTTTATTACCTGCCTTACCAAGTATATCGGAATTCCCAAGACTAATAAGCCAGATGAGCAATACAGTCCATCCAAACATCGTAGTATTTCATGTTTGTTTTAATGATTTAATCCAAGAATCATAGCCAGAGTCATCCCAACCACCATTATACCCCCTGTCGCAGGAAGCCACCAACCCATATGTGAAGCATTTACATTCCAGTTTCCACGTGAATCCTTGATAAATTTATTTGGATTTTTCTTAAACACCGAAAGACACTCTTCTGTATCAAAATAGTAGATAGTCCCTTGGTAAGAATAAGAAATAGCCGTATGCTCGTTAACAACTATTCCGCACGTTGGGTCCATGTGTTGACCTGCTGCAAGAGCTATATGTTGACTGCTGCTACAAGAGACCTGAGTAAGCAATAATGACATCAAAGCCAAATATACTGCCATCCTATTGGATTGTTTGAAGTATTTCATAGTGTTACTTTTTAATAATGAATACAAAGATTGTTATACTGTGTACTATTGTATTTTTAATGATGATCTTGAGCACTATCTTTCATTTTATCCATCATTTCATTCCCCTTCATCATTGAACTTTTGTCCATCATGCCTTTGTCATGCATTTTTTGCATCATCTTCTTCATCATTTCGGGATTATCCATCATTTTCTCCATCATTTGGTCGTGGTGTTTTTCCATCAACTGTTGCATCATCATGTCTTTCATGGATTTATCTCCCATCATTTTCTCCATCATTTGTTTTCTACCCTCTTTGTCACCCATCATGTTTTCCATCATCATCTGCTTTTTTTCTTTATTGGCCATCATCTGTTGCATCATCATCTGGCCTTCCTCCCTATTTCCCATCATATCTTTCATCATCATCTTTCTGTGCTCCTGGTTTTGCATCATTTGCTGATGCATGGCCTTCATCGCTTCAGGGTTACTGGAGAGTTGTTGCATGAATTTGTTCATCATCTCACTATCATTCATAATAGTAGTGAATACCTCTTGCTGCTTATTCTCTTTTTTCATCATTTTTTCCACGTTTTGCGCATGCATAATGGTACTTAGTGAAAAGAAGAATAGAGTAGTAGCAGTTGTTAAGATTTTAGTATACATGATTTTATTGTTTAGTTAAAAAATAGATTTATTTTCAATTTGGAATATGTTGTACCATACAGGGTACTATCATCGTTCCATTTCATCGTTCATGTCCATCGAAGTGGTATCGCTCATTATGTGTTCGTCAGACTGCCCATCCTCATGCATGTGATCATTATCACCTTCCATCATTTCGGTCTGGTTATCCTCCATAACATCGCCATGATCCTGGTTTCCATTTCCCCCGGGATTATTGCACGCAGTGGCAAAAACACCAACCAGCATGACCATTAGGACATTTAAAATTTGATCTTTTGTCTTTTTCATAATTTATTGTTTTGATGTTCAACTTCATTTAATGCTTTTTGCAATTGGTCCTTAGCCCTCTTTCCGAGTGATTTTAGTTTTCCATTATCAGCTATCTCCAATGCGGCCAACGGGTCGGTTACAGCTACTTCCAGCACGCCCTCTTCTCCGGTTTCCTGAATGATGATATTGCAGGGAAGCATGATACCCACTTTGTTTTCTACGGACAGTGCATCTATTGCTAATGCAGCATTGCACATGCCCAAGAGTGTATATCGCCTGATGTCTTCATCTAGTTTTTTTTTAATATGATTCTGTAAGTCAAAGTGCATGACTACTTCAAAACCATTATTTTCAAAAGCCTTTTTGGAATAATCGATAGCTTCCTGGAAGGTCATGGAACCGAACCTCTTGCTGATGCAATAGCTGGTCTCCATGCTTTCCTTATAATTTTCCTTAGCTATTTTATTTTTATCGCTCATGACAGGAAGTTATAGACCTTCAATAACTGATTCCAATTTGGATTGAATTTCTTCGGCTATTACGGCTAGGTCTTTGTTATCTACTGCCTGCATGGAGGCCAGCGGATCTACTGCCGCAACCTCAACGCCATCATCAACTTGCTGTACAATTACATTGCAGGGCAGCATCGCGCCAATCTTATCTTCGGCTAATAATGCTTTATGAGCAAAAGGCGGATTGCAGGCACCCAGAATCTTGTAAGGCCGAAAATCTTCATCCAGCTTTTTCTTCAGGGTTTCTTTTACATCGATCTCGGTAAGGATACCGAACCCTTCTTCCTTCAGAGCATCCGTTACTTTTTGAATCGCTTCTTCAAAGCTTACGCCTTTTAATGTTTTTTCGTGGTAGTATTTCATGTTTTTAGCTTTTGTTCTTTCTATCTATATAATGAAATTTTGAGTGAAAGTCTGTAACATTTATTACATAACTATCTTACCTAAACTCATAATTAAAAACGGATGGACAAGCCTCCACCTGCACCAAAGCGGTTATCGTAGCTGCCCATTAGTGAGAAATTTCTAGACAGAAAATATTCTACTCCTGCAGACCAAGTGGTTTCTCCTTTATAGTCAATTGGTTCGTTAGTTCCTTCATCCGTCAAAGTATTTACCCAGCCGAAATCGGCCTGATACTCGTAGTTTCCAAAAATGGCGGTTCGCGGGAAGATCATGATCTCCCGACTTATCCTGATTTCAGGCCGTAATTTATTATCTACCCTTACATCAAGATTGAACATATAGGGAGTGAAAAATCGAATACCTGCTATAGCGGTTGCTGAAATTTCATCCAGGCTGTTCTCCGTTTCATTCTCCAGGTTAACTCCGGCAAATACTCGAAAGTAGTCGTATAAATACCGCTCATATGTAAATTCGGCTTCCATATTCTCATTGTAACCCACTTCGGTATTCAGGTTGAATTGATTTCTTATATTGGAGGATACAAGGTTCAGTTCAGTCATGTGCGAAGCGACATCAACCATCCCCCAGTTATAAAAGCGGTTGCCTTCTTTAAATAAGTTTTTGGCTGGATATTTTGCCATACGTGGATCACGTTCTGTATCATAGCTCACTGCTCTGGCCATACCACCAATCATGTGATAAAGCACATGACAATGCAAAAACCAATCACTATCTTCAATAGCGTCAAATTCTATTACCGTCTTTTGCATTGGCGGCACATTTACCGTGTGTTTTAAGGGAGAATATTCACCATGCTTGTTGATGACCCTAAAAAAATGACCATGAAAGTGCATAGGGTGGTGCATCATCGTTAAGTTATTGAAAGTGATTCGCACTTTTTCCCCTTTGGAAATCTTTATCATGTCAGCCTCGGATAGCGGGACACCGTTCATGCTCCAGATATACCGCCACATGTTACCTGTCAGGTTGAGCAAAACGTCCCTTACGGGTTTATCCTCATCTATAACGGTACTGGAAGGGGCTTTTAAGTAATCATAATTATACTCGGAGAACATGTCCATTCCCCGTATTTGATTTTTTGATGAAGCTTTCTTCATGTTCTTGTCATTTTCGAGTTCCATTTGAGAATGATCCATCTCTTCCATTCGAGAATCTACTTTATCACTCTTCATATCTTGGTTCATCTCCATATTCATTTCATCATCCATCTGCATTCCCCAATTTTTCATTAATTCATGAGGCTCCTCTTCAGCAGGATTAAATTTCATAGCGGGAGCGCCCATACGCATGTCCATCTGTGCCATTTGTTTCATCATTCCAATTTTGTCTGGTCTTTCAACCTCAGGTGCCACAATGACCTCACCCTTTCCTAAGAAAGCTGAAGTATATCCCGATCCATCTTGGGCAGTAGCTCTAAATTCAATTTTACCTTTTTCTGGAATGGTGACTATAAAATCATATGTTTCAGCAATCCCGATAAATGTTTTATTATGTTTAACCGGTACCACATTCAATCCATCTGCAGCTACCAAAAGCGGGGCTTTACCTCCAAAAGTCATCCAGTATTGGGAAGAAGCCGAACCATTGATGATGCGCAATCTTACCTTCTCACCCGGTTCAAATTGAGGATACTCTTGTGCTTGTTCTCCATTGGTCAGGAATGCTGGATAATAAATATCTGCTATATCAGCACTTTCCATTCGTTGTCTCCAAAAATTTAACTGCGCACCAAAGGCTCCCCGTGCTATGACCCGATTGAGTGGTGTTGCAGTTCCTTTTTTAATGTTGTACCACTCATTTCCACGCTTGAGGTTTCTCAGGACATTCATTGGCTTTTGATTGGTCCAGTCAGAAAGCACCATGACAAGTTCTTTATCATATTCTAAAGTTTCACCTTCTTTAGGGTCAATGACAATGGAACCGTACACTCCGCTTTGTTCTTGCAGCATGGTGTGTGAGTGATACCAGTAAGTACCAGACTGTATCAAGGGAAACTCATACTTTTGTGTTTCTCCAGGGTGTATAGGCGGTGTCGTTAAATAAGGAACTCCGTCATAAAAATTAGGGAGCAATAAACCATGCCAGTGAACAGAGGTTTCTTCCTCCATTTCATTTTTCACGTATATTATGGCATAGTCCCCCTCCTTAAACCTCATGGTAGGTCCTGGAATGTCTCCATTCACAGTCATGCCCACAACTTCTTTACCAGCTTTATTAACTGTTTCCTGTCTTATGGTAAGGTTGTAGACAGTGGTGTCTATTTGCGCTGACGCAGTAAAACCAGTTAGAATAAATAAAATAATTATAGTTAAGCTATTTTTTATTTGCATAAGTCTAGTTTTCTATGTTGCTATTTAGTTGTTGCTCCAAGATTACGTGAATTTTTAACGTTTGAAAGCTTGATATGGGCAATCTAAAGATAGATTTTATCTATAATATTGTGTTTAATATGTATAAAATTCATACCCAATTGCAAAATCTAAACTAGAGGCCATCAAGAAAAGTCCTATCTGTCCCCGATTTCTTTTTATAATCTGATATTGAAAAGCCAGTGACGTTCTTGAATTGGTTAGATAAATAGTGGACACTGCTATATCCCAAATTCACGGCTATTTCAGAGACGTTGAGCTCATTATAATCCAATAGTTCCTTGACCTTCTCCACACGTAAATTGATGTAATATTTTTCCAATGTATCACCTGTTTGCTTTGAAAATACCTTACTTAAATAATTATAGTTCCTCCCGATTTGGAGGGAAATATATTCGGACAGTTTTTTAGCCCCTTTACCTTTTGAATGTACATGCTTTAGGTAATCCAATATAACTATCTTAATCTGCTCTGTCAATATGCCTTCCGGGTCATGAATAAGCTCAAAACCAAACTTTTTCATTTGCAAATCAATCTGCTCAAGAGTGAGGGTAGCTGGTATTATTACATCGGCATATCCCAACTTAACATCCCTTACCTTGGCACCTAAGGTTTTCAACTCATTTTCAACGACCATAATGCACCTTGGGCACACCATGTTTTTTATGTGGAGCTTAGTTTTCATCCTTTTTCAAGTAAGCCTCCATATTATTTTTAGAAATGAAGTAAAGAACTTCCTTGCCTTGACCTGGCTTCAGCGTAATAAATGCCACTGCTTTATCTACTTTTTCTCCTGAATAGGGATCTGTAGTGTACCGAACGTTACCGGTATTTTCGAGAATCTTGCTTACACACATCTGGCAGCATCCATAGTAAGTTTTGCCATCCGCTTCAACTGGAATTTGCTCTATCCCCATGAATGCGTCATTGACCATACATACCAGTTCATTAGGGATTTGTTCCTCTTCGCTAATATCGACCGGTATTTGACTAAAGTTAAATGAAAACGACCGAAAGAGGGCAGCAATAATTATCGCACCAAATATTGACAGGATTAATATCGATTGCCTATCCATTTTGGTTTTTATCCTGTTCGATTCTCTTTTCTTATTCATGCCTCAACATTTCAGTTCTGTGATAAGGGTACCAGCCAGATTTCACCACCAACCTCTAACTGGGACCACTTGGTCAGGAACTATTACTTCCTAATGTGTGCTAGTTTCATGATCATCCATTAGATCATCCATTGATTGGTGATCGTCATCATGGTGCCCATCTCCCTGATCGTGGCCATTCATCGCATTGGAGCCCATGTGCATGCCGTCTGCATCATGATGATGGTCGTCATGGTCGTTGGAGTGAGAATAATCCTCATGATGTTCTTCAAACAACCCCTCATAATGGTGAAAAACTGAATCATGGAAGTGAATTCCATCAAAATCACCTTGTTGAATAGATCCTTTTAATTCCAAATTTGCATCACTTGCCCTTGTATAAGCTTCTCTGAAACCTTCGAGTGCCACGATGTCATCTTCGGACAGCTTGTTTTGCATGTCATCATCATTGCAGGAATAAAGGCTAATCGATAGTCCCATTACTGCTGTTAATATGATCTTAGTAGTTTTCATAATATTGTATTTTAATTGATTGTTTCTTTTACACTTCCGCACTTCAGCATTTTGTCACCGAAGTAGGGGTTTTTGATTTCCTTTTCGCTTGATAGCCAGTAAGCACCAGTATTTTCATTTGCCATCGGGCAATATTCCAAGTATATTTCACCCATAGAAAGTTCACCACCTTTCACTAAAGTGGACATTTCATTACTCAATGAAGCAAAAGCTTTGCGCTGGCCATCTAAAGTAGCAGCTGAAACCACATTTGCCGCCTCCGCCTTAGCTTCCTGCCCGGAATCTACCGAGACTAAAGACGCTTCTAGTTTGGTTGCAGCCTTTCTTACCTCATTCATCTGTGAGGCAACCAGGGCTTCTTTCAGATGGATATAATGACCGTAAGCAATGCCCAAATCTTTGTCCTTGAACATAGGTTCCATTTTTTGACCCATTCCCTTTTGGTCATCATGATTGCCATGATCGTGCTGTGCAAATGCTCCATAGCTTACTAAGGCCATTGCCATTACTACGATTGTTTTTTTACTCATTACGTTTTTCATTTCATTAACTTTTAAAGGTTTAACATTTAAACAGGGGCTATCCCAGTCATCAGAAGGACTACTGTACCCCAGACGATTCGTCCAGCCCATATTCTTAATTTTGAAGGGGCTTTTTCATTCCCTCTTTTACAGCATTCTTTCATTTTATTTGATATTTTCCTGTACCTCTCCGCAAGTGAGCATAGATTCTCCGAAGTAGGGATTGCGGATTTCCTCTTCGGTACTCAACCAATTTGCTCCCTTATTATCATCTGCCATAGGGCAAAACTGAACGTACAGTGTCTGATCCATGGGTTTAAAGGCTTTGGTCATGGCAATCATTCCTTCAGATACCTGCTGAAATGTAGTGCGTAGTTCGGCTATCGTTTTAAGGTGCTGAACATGTTGCAGTGCATTTTTCAGGTCGCTGCTATGACTCATCCAAGCATTGTGTGACTCACCGGTAAAAGCAGCCATATTCACCTTATCCAGTGTTGTTTTGAGATCAGAAGCGGCTTTTTGAGCCTGATCAAATTCATCAGCCGTTAAGGCATCCTTAAATTTGAGGTATTCAGTATAAAGGGGCCGCAATGCTTCTTTCGCCTTCTGACTAATTGACACTGGCTTAGTCTCTTTTTTATTGACCTGGCCTGACGAAGCTGGCGTATCCATACCCCCGTGGTTATGCCCTGTCATTGCCGGGCCTCCTTCCGGATTCATCATGCTTGGCTTACCAGCCAACTGTGCTGCCGCATCAATGCTGAAGGTGCCATTGACTGCTATCTCTTCACCTTCTTCAAGGCCACTCTCCACAATAAAGCTGTCACCTAAACCCGGCCCAAGCGTCACATCACGCATCATGAAACTTACTCCACTACTAGTGGTATTTTTTACATAAACTACCGAACGCTTGCCTGTCCACATAACAGCAGTTTTGGGAACCACTATGTTATTTGACTTTTTCGGCAATGTAGCTTCTACCGTACCGGATGCAAACATTTCAGGTTTTAGCTGATTGTCTTTGTTGGGCACTTCTACCCTTGCTTTTGCTACTCTTGTCTTAGGATCAATAACAGGATCCAGGAAGGTTATCTTACCTTCAAATGTCTCTCCCGGTAGAGAGGCCACTGTAAAGTTTACCTTATCACCTTTTTTGATCCAGGGCATATCCGATTCATAAACATCAAACAATACCCATACCTTTGAAAGGTCTGCAATCTCATAAATAGCCTCTCCCTTTCGGATGTAATCACCCAGATTTACCATTTTCTCAGTTACATAGCCCGAAACATCAGCTTGAACAGCAAATTCCTCTTTCGGTGTCCCCACTTTGAGAATTTGCTCTACCTGACTGTCGGAAAGTTTCCAATTTTTGAGCTTTTCTTTGGCGGAATTAAACAATTGCGGCTGTGTATCTTTAATTTTTTGTGCTTCAAATAATTCCTCCTGTGCAGTAACCAAATCTGGAGAGTATATATAAGCAATGGCCTGCCCTTTCCTTACGAACTCACCTGTGAAATTGACCATCAGCTTTTCTATCCTGCCCGGTATATGGGAAGACTGAGAAAAAACCAGTCGCTCATCTTCCTGTACCTTTCCGTTCAGTCTAACCGACTTAACCGGATCCATGGTTCCTACAGCGGCAGTTCTAATATCAGCCAGTTGCATGGCCGTTGGAGACATACTAACAGCCATCGGGTCTAGCTCCTCACCATCATCATTATCCAATGGGATCAAATCCATACCACAAATAGGGCAGTCTCCGGGTTCACCCTGACGGATCTGAGGATGCATGGAGCAGGTCCACACGGTCTCTCCGGCTATTTCTGTAGTGTGCTGGTGCTCATCATCCATTTTACTTTCGGATGATGAACCACCAAAAATCAACCAACCCAGCAATAAACCTATTGCCAGCGTTGACAGTGCTATGATTATTATTTTTTTATTTGTGTTCATCTTAATATGTTTTTGCAGTTAAGTAATTGAGTTTGGCCAGGGCAATTTGGTACTGCGTTGCGGCCGTTGCCTTCATCTTTTCATATTTTAAGAGCTGCTGTTGCATACGCAGTACCTCTTCAAATTCATTTCCTGAATTACTGTAAGCCGTAAATAATAGATTTAAAGCCTGATTGGATTCCTGAATTTGTTGATCGTATAGCTCAATCAATTCTTGCTGTTGTTGAATTTCAAACCAGGCCATTTCGTAGTTTGACGTTAGGGTATTGGCAAAGTCCTTTTTTTGGAGTGAATAGCTTTCCTGCATGAGCTGTGCTTCTTTAACAGCGGCTTTATATTTACTCCTGAAAATGGGAATGCTGACAGAAACCATAGGCATTAGAATGTCCTGACCATTGTCGGGAAGTTCCACTTCAGGTCTGTTTCCCACAATAGCATAATCCAATCCTACACCAAATTTTGGAAGCCCTTGTTTGTAAGCGACCTCCTCACTTGCCTCACTGGAGGCTATTTTTAAGTCCAGTTCTTCCAGTACAGGGTTGTTCGTAAGCAAAGAGTCCTTTCTGAAATTATCAGGCAAGGCTTGAGCAACGAGTGAATCCTCTACGGTTACCAATGCGTCCTCCTCTCTGTTGAGTAGTTTATTAAACCGGGTCAGCAGAGGAGCTTCCTTATCGTTCAGAATGGAAAGGTTTGTAGTGGCGTCTTTCAACATAATATCCACACGCAAGAAGTCAACCATCGTACCCACTCCATTTTCAAACTTTTTGTTGGTAATGGTTTTATAAGACTCCAGTATTTCAATATTCTCCCGCTCAATCTCTTTCCATTGATTAAGTTCATAAAGCGGATAATAGGCCGCTGCCACTTGGTAATACAACCTATTCCGAGCGTCTAAGAAGGCTTGATATTTTGCTTCCGCCATTAAAGCTGCGGCATTTCCCTGTGCCCGTAGCGTCCCAAACCAGGGGAACATCTGCGTTAGGGAAAACCTTGCCTTTTGTGGTCCTACCCTCGTTTCCACCGGTGAAATGAAATAACCAAAAGAGAAATTAGGGTCCGGTAAAGTATTTACCTGCTCCACCTTCTGTATGGCCGCTTCAAATTCCCGATATTTCGCCTGTAATCCCGGATTGTTTTCCGCTGCTATTTTAAAATAGTCATCCAGGACCTGCGCCTGACTTACGCTGGTTCCGAGAAAAACAAGTATTACAATATTTACAATAATCTTCATGGTTGTGTCTTTTTAAATTTTCTTTCTTCCCTCATAGCGTATAAAACCGGCACGATGAAGAAGGTGACGGCTGCGAAGAACATACCTCCGAATGCTGGAATAGCCATTGGGATCATGATGTCTGCTCCGCGACCCGTTGAGGTAAGTATAGGCAGCAAGGCAATGATGGTGGTGGCGGAGGTCATCACGGCAGGTTTTATTCTTCGTTGACCAGCTTCCACTGTTGCCGCTCTTATTCCTTTCAGACTGTCTGTTTTATTACGATTAAAACTTTGATCTAAATAAGTAGCCATTAATACCCCATCATCAGTGGCTATACCAAACAAGGCAATAAACCCGACCCAAACAGCCACGCTCAAATTGATAGTATGTATTTGGAACAAGTCTCGGAAATTCGTACCGAAAAGGGAGAAGTCCGCAAACCAGGTCTGGCCATACAACCATAGCATGATAAAGCCTCCACTAAATGCCATGGCAATACCAGTAAACACCATTAATGAAGTCGCTACAGACTTGAATTGGAAGTAAAGGATGAGGAAGACGATACCCAATACCAACGGAACAATGATTGAAAGCCTCTTTTCAGCCCTTACCTGATTTTCATAGCTTCCTGAGAACTTGTAGCTGACCCCGGCAGGAACGACTAAATCACCTGTATCTATTCTTTCCTGAATAGCTGCCTGGGCATCATTCACCACTCCAACTTCCGAGTATCCGTCCCTTTTGTCAAATAGTACATAACCCACCAAAAAGGTTTCCTCACTTTTGATCGCCTGTGGTCCCCTCACATACTCAAAGTCCACCACCTGGCTGATCGGTATTTGTGCTCCTGTAGGTGTAGGCAAAAGGATTTTACCCAATGCTTCAGGATCGTCCCTGAGTTCGCGTGGATAACGTACCCTCACTGGAAAACGCTCCCTTCCTTCCACAGTTGAAGTAATTTTCATTCCTCCAATGGCTGTTTCAATGGTCTGCTGTACATCTTCCACATTAAGCCCATAGCGTGAAATCTCATCCCTGTTGATGTTAAGATGAAGATAGGGCTTACCTACAATTCTGTCGGCAAACACGGCTTCCGCTTTTACCGAAGGAACATTTTTAAGCACTTCCTCCAGTTGCAGCCCAAAGTCTTCTATCGTTTTCAGATCCGGACCATATACTTTGATACCCATGGGGGCTCGCATACCTGTTTGTAGCATCACCAAGCGGGTTTCAATAGGCTGCAGCTTAGGTGCTGAAGTTACTCCCGGTATTTTGGTGACCTTAACAATTTCATTCCAGATATCATCTGGAGATTCAATTTGCGGCCGCCAGTTACGGAAATAATTCCCGTTATCATCAGGGATGAGTTCCTCCAAAACAACACCTCGGTTAATGGCTTCTTCATTAGAAAGGCTATCACCGCTATTGAGTATGAAGCGATCTTTCTTATCAACTTTGAACCTTATTCGGTGCCCTTTTTCACTGAGCATGTACTCCGGTTTATAGTTGATGACATTTTCGTACATGGAAATAGGTGCCGGATCAAGGGCAGATTCTACCCGTCCTAATTTGCCTACCGTTAATTCTACTTCCGGGATGTTGGTCAGGAGCATATCCAATTGACCAACTACTTTACGGTTGAACTCAATACCGGAATGTGGCATGGAGGTGGGCATGAGCAAGAAACTTCCTTCGTCCAGAGAAGGCATAAATTCTTTTCCTACACCCGGGAAAGTATGGGTCAAGCCTGACCAAACTGTAGTTGTCCGGACATCCCAGCCGAGATTGTCCAATGCTTTAGGAATAAACCCGAAAATGGTATTAAAACCCAACCAAACATTAGCGCCAAGCAAAATCAAGAAAGTAGGTATCAATAAAAAAGTTATTTTATTATCCAGGCACCATTTTAATATAGATTTGTAGTAATATTCTAAAAGCGTGAACGACCCCAGAATAAATCCTACCAATAAGGTCACAAAAACAAAGTTGAGTAACAGAGACTTTGAGGCTCCTAGCGGTAGCCAGTATTTAGCTAAAAGCCAGGTTACGCCAATTAGTACAATGATCAGCTCGGCATAATTGAAGAGAAATAATACAGGCCTGGAAAAGCGTTCCTTTTTAGCGTCAAAGATATTCTTTACAATTGCGATTGCACCAAACAGTACCAGCAGTACACCACCCCATATCTGAGCGGTAAAGAGCCCTGTAATTCCAAATAATACTAATGCATAACCACCATATTTCTTAAGAAACCTATTATTGATTTTGAACCCAAAGAACCAATGTGCCAAGGTAGGCATGATCAATAGACTCACCAACAGCGCAGCTACCAAAGCGAAGGTCTTTGTGAATGCCAAAGGCCCAAATAACTTTCCTTCGGCAGCTTGCATGGTAAAGACCGGAATGAAGCTGACAATTGTGGTAGAAACAGCGGTGAGAATAGCGGTACCCACTTCTGAAGCTCCATTATAAATGGTATCTATCAGTTTTTGACCGGGAGGAGCTTCATCTATATGTTTAATAATGTTTTCAGAAAGTATAACTCCCAAATCCACCATCGTACCAATGGCAATGGCAATACCTGAAAGTGCAACTATGTTGGCATCAACACCAAAATAGCGCATGGCTATAAATACCATCAATACCGCAATCGGCAGGATACTTGAAATGAGAAATGAAGCCCTGAGATTATACACCATCACGATCACTACCAAAATGGTAATGAGCACTTGAAGCGAAATGGCTTCTTCCAGGGTTCCCAATGTTTCATAAATAAGCTCGGAGCGGTCATAAAACGGAACGATAGTCAACTGGCTTTCCCTTCCATCTGCCAACGTTTTTTTAGGCAGTCCCGGGGCTATTTCTTTGATCTTATCCTTGACGTTGTTAATGACCTGCAAGGGATTGGCACCATAGCGGGCCACCACTACGCCACCTACCACTTCAGCACCATCTTTATCCAGCAGGCCTCTACGGGTGGATGGCCCCAGGGTAACTACACCTATGTCTTTAATACGGATGGGAACATTTTCCTGAACGGCAACTACGGCCTTTTCAATGTCTTCTACTTTTTTGATGTAACCCAAACCACGCACCAGGTATTCTGCCTTGTTTATTTCAATGGTTTTAGCCCCCACGTCTTTGTTTGATTTCTGTACCGCCTGCATTACTCTATGCAATGGGATATCATAGGCTTTTAGAGCATCAGGGTTAACATCAATCTGATATTCCTGTACAAAGCCACCAATAGAAGCCACTTCCGAAACGCCTTCTGTTGCGTTTAATCCATATTTGACGTAGAAGTCTTGTACGGTACGGATTTCGTGGAGATCCCATCCTCCGGTAGGGTTTCCATCCTTATCTCTGCCCTCAATGGTATACCAATACACCTGGCCCAGCGCAGTGGCATCAGGCCCGAGTGCAGGCTGGACCCCTTCCGGTAATAAGCCGGAAGGCAAGGAACTTAGTTTCTCAAGGATACGGGAACGTGACCAGTAAAACTCTACATCTTCACTGAAAATAATGAAGATACTGGAAAAGCCAAATATAGAAGAACTCCGTATAGATTTTACGCCCGGAATACCTAATAAATAGGTAGTCAGCGGATAGGAAATTTGGTCTTCTATGTCTTGTGGTGATCGGCCCTGCCACTGGGTAAAGACAATCTGTTGGTTTTCTCCTATATCCGGAATAGCATCTACCGGAACGGGATCAGAAGGTAATGCGCCTATCTGCCAACCGAAAGGGGCGGTCACAATGCCCCAGGCAATGAAGCCAATTAAGATGAGAACGGTAACTAATTTATTCTCAAGAAAGTATTTAATAATTTTATTTAGCATATTCTTAATATTCAAATTTGAACGGATTTACAAGGCATATTAATCAGGCATATCAATAATGCCTAAGGGCTTAACGAACTAAGCCTTGACTGCAATCAAGTGAATGGAATGCTTAAATAAGGAACGACTGAACGAGCACAGGTATATCACGTTCAATCAGCGGGGGAGCATAATTTGTAAACTCTGCTTTATGCTTCGTAGAAAGAAATGACCTGCCTGTAAAAGTAACGACAAAAGTAGAGATGAATTCTAAGTTCAAAGAACTACCAAATACTTGATGCTGAAATTCATCTGCCATCTCAAGAGATTGATACTCATTTTCACAGCAAGGTTTTTTCTTGATTTGCTTTTCTTCGGAAGAACCGTTTTCACAAATCTTATCCATATCGGACATTCCACAATTTAATTCGGCATGACCGAGAACAAATTGCGATTCCACGGCCGATCCTCCACAATAGTGAGTAGCTACTGCCAGACCGGAATTACCGATAAGCAAGATAAATAGTAGCGTTATGGAGATTGTTTTTTTCAAAAAGTTGATTTTCGTCCTGTTAATAGTTTCTGAAACGTAAAATTAAGAATAAATGATTCCAGATTCTGTTTAATATCATGTTTTAAATGTATGAAATTTCGCTCCGACATACCTTCCTCTCAAAGGTAATACCGCTATTTAAGCAATTCATTCAACTGACACTTTTACTATAATTTTTGCAATTAACCACCTTTAATCGGTCTTTCCGTTACCTGATGACTTGCGTGAATTATTCTCAAACCTTTCATTATACCATTGATCTAGTAGATCGGCTTTCTCATCAGAAAGAGATTTCAAGGCTTTTTCATACTCCTTCGTTAAAAGTGTTTTATCAAAACTCACTTTTTTAAGAATATCTTTACAGTATTCAAGCTTGTCCATTTTGTAAATCAGTATTCAGAAAAGTGCCGGAAATAGTATCCGGCACATCTTCCCCTGTTTAAAAGCTAATTACTGCCTCAATGTTGATACCATCAAATTCGCCCCCATTATATTTGGTGCCTGTCCAGCCTTCACCTTCATACTTTTGATTTACATATTCCAGTTTGGCCATTACGTTTTTGGTCATATACCAGCCACCTCCTATATTCAGCCGATTTATTTCTTGCGTTAAAGCACTTTCTACCATTTCTCCGGAAACAGTGTTGTATCGTCCTCCCAGATAAAACTGTTCCGTACTTCCAAAACGATAAAGAAGTTCTCCTGCTAACTGTGTAAAAGCTCCTCCGCCTTGATCGTCACTGTTTGAGGCTACCTCGTATATGCCAAAAAATTCCAAACCTTTATATTTGATAAACGGGTTGATCTGAATAGCAGTTAATTCTCTGAATCTTGGGTTAAATCGTCCTTCAAAAGGCCCTCCATCACCATCTAAGGTCTCCATTACGTTATAATATCTGCTCCCTGCACGGTCTCCACCATAGATCCAGGTTCCTGTAGTGGTTCCTTTGTTAATATACCAGGAGCTTGTCAAACGCAATCTGAAATCATCACTCAACTGGTTATCATAACCCAGTTTTCCGAAAAAGGAAGCTTTGTTGTCAGAGTTGTCATTGACTACTACATTTTGATTCAATTTACCATTTGTTATTCCAATGACTCCCAAAAAACCATTTTTCATAATAGTAAGCTCACCGAAAGCCTCGGTAGAAAAAGCATCCATGATATAATTGCCTACAAATGGGTTAAAAATGGCCCGTGCATTATCACTTCTTCTGAAGTGGGCATCTCCATAATTGAACTCGTCCAAGCCAATGGTTATACGGGCTACATCCATAAAACCTTGTAGAAAACCCGGTTTTATAAAGTCTAATTTGTCAATTTGAAGATAACCTCCTTTTACCCATGCCTCCTGGTGATTTTTGGATGATAAATAAGTTCTCAAATGCATTCTCAATCCATCATATAGCTGGACATCAATGTTAAGATTGGCTGTAGGGAGGTTGAAATTTGTACCCAAATCTACCAGACTATCCAATGAGTTGGTTTGGTTTATACTTTGGAACTGCATGGCAAAATCACCTCCGATTCGTACTCTCACTCTATCAAACTCCACGGTGTCTTGCTTGGAAGGTTCAAATACATTAAGCCCGGCTTTATTATTAGGCCGGAAATGCTGTAGGGCAGGCTGCTGCGCATATGCTACACCTGTTGTAAGAAGCACCATTGAAAGTATGGTGGTTCTATACCAATTGTTGCTCGTTTTCATCATTATCTGAATTTTAATTTATTAACTTAAATGTTATTTTAAAGGAAATTTCTAGTTCATCATCGGCTTTGATTGTTCCAAATACAGCTTTTGGAGAATCAATTTTATATTGCGTGAAAGTAATGGGAAATCCCTTACTAACGGAATCACCCATTCCGAAACCTTGTACTTAATTTGAAGTGGTATCATGCAGGTGCTGGTTACTGCAAGAGTGATTTCACCTTCTCCCTTAAATCCCTGATTTGGGGCAAGTACAAGGGTTTGTTGTGCTATTGACTGCCTGCCCGACATCAACCAAACAACCAGCACAAGAATCCAAATGTATTTTCTAGTGCGTCTCATTAGTTATTTTAGTTTCGTAATCATATCCTATAGGTATATATGAGAAAAAATGCATGATTATTATCTTTTTAGAAATCCCCTTCAAATGTATTTAGATATGCTTGAGTAAGCTGTATAGTATTGTGTCTATTATGTATGAATTCTTGTTTTGACAGGGCTGAATGAAAAATATTGATTTGCCCTGCCTGCTAAGGTGACTCCGGACGAATGCCAATATCAGGAATGGAAGGTGTGAAAGAAGAAGGGCAGGTACAATGGTATAAATTGTATTTGCGGAATTACTGATTAGTATTTAATCTCAGAAGCTAAAAAGGAAATTGCAATTAAGAACATATAGTTGATTTCAGATTTTACGTTTTGATTTCAACACCTTTTTTAAACCATAGATCCGATATCAGATGCCATAGACGGATAGGAATAGACCATGTCCCTGATGTCCGAGACCTTAAGCTTTGCCTTAATTGTCATAGCAAAAAGGTTGATCATTTCTTCAGCATGAGGGCCAATGATGTGGGCTCCTAAAATGTACCCTTCTTTATCGGAAATGATTTTATAAGCATAAGTTGATTCATTGATCCGTTTGGCATTGTACCAACTTGATGCTGAGCTGGCTTTTACCTGATATTCTAAACCTGCCTTCTTTGCCTGTGCTTCCGTCATGCCAACCGCGGCAAGTGTGGGCAAGGTAAAGACTGAACTGGGCATTTCCGTGTAGTCAGGCTTTTTGGAGTTACCCCGTATAATATTGGTTGCCACTGCATGGCCTTCCATAACTGCAACAGGTGTGAGATTGAGACCTTTGCTATCAGCCGCATCACCTGCTGCATATACCCGTTCATTGGTTAAACTTTGTAGGTATTCATTTACGTCAATCCCTTTCTTGCCGTAGGAAATGTTTGCCTTTTCCAGGTTCATGCCATCCAACTCCGGTACTCTACCTGCTGCATTCACCACCAAATTCGTTTGAATAGTTTTTTCACCCCCTTTTGATTCTGCCTTTACGGTATAGCCACTATCCTTTTTTTCAACTGCAACCACATCCCACTCAAGGTGAAGTTCAATCCCCAATTCCTCAGTAGCTTTGACCAAGTGCTTCACGATATCAGACTCAAAGCTTTCTAAAGGCATTTTGCCTCGGTGGAATATGGTCACTTTACTTCCGGCCCTGACAGCCAGGTGGGCAAACTCCATCGCTATATATCCGCCTCCAATAAAGGTGATGTGCTCAGGGAGTTTTCCCAGATTTAGAAAATCTGTGCTGTCAATTGGTAAATTACCCCCTGGAATATCAAGAACAACAGGTCGGGCACCTGTAGCTATCACTATTTTATCAGCTTCCAGTAGGTCGTCTCCGATGCGCACCGTGTTTTCAGATTCAAAGCTGGCTGTTCCATGATACATTTCTACACCTGACTTTTCATAGCCTTTCTCCACATTTTTAGGCATTTTGGAAACTAACTCATTTTTGTAAGCCATCAAATCCTGCCAATTGATGGAGATATGTCCTTGAATACCGATTCCCTTCATTTTATTGGCCCGGTCTATAATTTCAGCAGCTCCGACTAATATTTTCTTAGGATCACAACCGCGTAGTGCGCACGTTCCACCATACGGTCTGGAATCTGTAACGGCAGTCTTTAGTCCTTTTTTAGCACATTTATTGGCAATGGTCATTCCTCCCATGCCTGATCCGATTACAATTACATCGTATTTTTTCATCAGCAGCAATTGTTTTTACCACCTTCCTGAATGGGAGGACAGGCATTTGTTCCATAGCTGCAATACACGCAGCAATCACCTTGTTTTGGCTTTAATACTTCTTGGCAGTTTTCACATTCGTAAAAGTATTGGCATGCATCCGTAGGCATGATTTCTTCTTTTTGATGTCCACAGTTTGGACAGGTAATGGTGGATTGTAATACGATCTCTTTTTCCATTATTAATCGATTTTAGGTTTTAGTACTTCTGCTTTATAGGTTGTTTTTTCTTCAATTGCTGCAATAAGCTGTTCAGGTTGGGTTTGTTTGGGGTCATAATCCACTACAGCTATATCTCCGGGATATTGCACTGAGTTGTCAATCACCCCTTTTGTTTCTTTCAAAACCTTGTAGAGATGACTGGCACAACCGGCACAGGTGAGCCCGGTGACTTTGAGCTTAACTGTCTCACTTTTCTGAATAGTTTTGACTGTTTTTTGAGGATCAGCAGATTGTGCCATTCCATGTCCTGCAAGCAAGAAGATGAATGCTAGGCTGAAAATTATGGGTTTCATTTTTCTATTAATTTAAGGTTTCTTCTTTTATAATTTTCTTGCCAGTGACTTTATAGCCAGTGGCTTCCTCCACCGCAGTTGCCAATTGCTCAACAGATACTTTTGATTGATCAAACTTTACCAATGCAATACCGTTTTCGTAGGAAGAAGAAGCTTCGAGAACGCCTTCGCTATTATTAAGTGCTGCATTCACGCTATGCTCACAACCGGTGCAGGTCATGCCTTTGATACTAAGCTCAGCATTCAGAATATCATTTTCACTTACCACGATAACATTGGATGTATTGCTATTGTCAGAGAAAAAGATGCCGGAATAAGTCGGAAAAGCAAGCATCAATACAGCAAAGACGGTAACGATTCCAAGAAACTTCTTAGACTGCCAAAAAGTGGGCTGTTCATCGTCCTCGCAAGCGCATTCAATTTCTTCCTGTGTCCTTGGCTTTAATTTCTGGTACCAGGCAAACCCTAACACCAAAACTGTAAGACCTATTAAATAAGGCCTGAATGGCTCCATCCATGAAAAGGACGATGCAATGCCTCCTATGCCTGCGAGTGTCGC
>Ga0098059_1000197_pt1 | contig 45772 bp, 34 predicted proteins | sample 20_taG_FD_92580 | JGI IMG/M metagenome (GOLD analysis project Ga0098059, IMG submission 92580) | Marine viral communities from the Subarctic Pacific Ocean - 20_ETSP_OMZ_AT15318 metaG | ecosystem: Environmental > Aquatic > Marine > Oceanic | place: Subarctic Pacific Ocean | collected 2015-01-19
CAACACCATCCTGTGGGAGGTAACCCAAGGTCTCTTCTTTACTCAATATCACTTTGCCACCATCGGCTTCACGTAGCCCCATAATGATTTTTAGCAGGGTAGATTTTCCCGCACCATTGGGACCAACTAAACCAATTCGTTCTCCCGGATTGATAAGAGTGGATACTTCATCGAGAAGGTCACGTTCACCTAAAGAAAGGGATATCTTTTCAAGTTGTAGCAAGTGGGTAGTTGAGTTTTGAAAGTGATTATTAAATTATATACTAGCCAAAAAGAGTATCGTGTATTGCTTGAGCCGATGTAATCATCTCGTCTTCATTTACAACCATATTGATGATACGCTTCTCTTTGCTGAAGGAAATCATATCAAGTGGTAAGGCTTTCAGTGGTTTGAAAATACTGTTGGTCAAATCAGTTGACTGTGAAAGATCGCAACCAATGATACTAATTAACCCTTTACTGTTCTGAACGCTCACTTGGCCCACTTCAATAAATGCTTTGGTAAACTCATCGAGATCCAGAGAGTTTGTTAGCGCGATAGTCACGGATGCTTCTGTGGTGTTAACTGCATCCACTGTGATTTTATGATCTTCTAAAACTTTGAAAACCTTGCGTAGAAAGTTGTAGCCCATCACCGTTTCATAAGCGCTGATGGTAAGTAGAGCCATATTATCCTTAAACGAAATGGCAAGAGCATCACGGTCGCTTATGGAATCCCGAATAATCTTAGTGCCTGTATCTTCCGGCTTAAACATGTTTTTCACCAACACAGGGATGTTTCGCTCTTGTGCGGGCTTTAAGGTAGATGGGTGGAGTACTTTACTACCGAAGTATGCCATCTCTGTAGCATCGAAATAACTCAGTTCAGCTAATGGTGTAGCATTCTTGATATACCTTGGGTCGCTTGTAAAAACACCACTCACATCGGTCCAAATTTCAATAGTGGTAGCGTGAACCGCTCCCCCAATAAGACTTGCGGAATAATCAGATCCTTCAAATCCTAAAGTAGTGGTAGTTCCGTCTTGAGCTTCCCCATAAAATCCACCAATAATAGGAGTGAAGCCTCCTTCCATAATGGTGATAAGGGATTCAATTTTTTGATTGATCAACCCTAGATTTGGTTTGGCATTACCATAGGTTAAATCCGTTTTGATAACTTTTTTAGCATCCACAAACTGCGTGAGTTGATCAGTAGCTAATCCACATTGTGCCAGTAGATATGAGCTGATTTGCTCACCCACGGCGGCAATGGCGTCTTTCAAACTAAGTGTTAAATCATTGAGCTTATGGCAATAGCTAAGCAGTTTGTTTAGGAAGCCAATTTTTTGCTCAAGCTTCAGCGTACAGCTTTCAAGTATAAGTGCATTTTTAGCATGAGGATTTTCATCCAAGAAATTTTTCACCAAGTCTAAATGTCGTTGGTGTATAGAAGCTGAAATCTCTCTAGCTGCATCCAAGTTTCCTGAGCCAGCGAGTTCACCAGCTTCAATGAGTTGTCGTGTAGTTTTGGCTGTAGCCGACACCACCACAATGGGATGTTCATAACTTTTGATGATCTCAAGAACCTTTTTCCAGGTTTGATGATCATTCATTGAGGTGCCGCCAAATTTGAGTACGTGTATATCCATGCTGTAATTAATTAGGTGCAGAAAATAAGGCTTCTTATGGCGTATTGCATTCCAGATTCTGAATTAAGTTCCTAGGCACTGTTTGCTATTAAAATCGACCAATTTAGTACTCAAAGTGGATGAATTAATGGTATCTTTGTGGTTAAAAAATGAAAGTTGCTGTAATAGGTGGCGGTGCCGCCGGTTTTTTTAGTGCTATCTCAGTTAAGCATCATCATCCCGATGCAAGCGTTACCATTTATGAGCGTTCCAACAAAGTGCTCTCTAAAGTGAAAGTATCAGGGGGAGGGCGATGCAATGTAACCCATCATTGTTTCAAAGTTGGTGAGCTCGTTAAGTTTTATCCAAGAGGTGAAAAACCACTTCGCAAGGCATTTGGGATTTTTTCACCAACCGATACGGTAGCATGGTTTAATGAGCGAGGGGTGGAGCTAAAGACCGAAGAAGATGGACGAATGTTTCCCATCACTGATGATTCCCAAACCATTATAGATACGTTGATGGGTGAAGTGCAGCAGTTAGGGATAGGGGTAAAGTTGCAGTCGTCTATAAAGCGACTCAAACCAATAGATTCAGGTTGGTTGTTGGGGTTTAAAGGTGGCGAAACTAAAGAAGTGGACAAGGTGATTGTAGCAACGGGGGGAAGCCCACGAACAGAAGGATTTGATTGGTTACGCGATTTAGGGCATGTCATTGAGGAACCGGTGCCGTCTTTGTTTACCTTTAATATGCCCAAAGAACCTATCAAAGATTTGATGGGAGTTGTAGCGGAACCAGTATCTGCGAAAGTAATGGGGACTAAATTGAGCAGTGAAGGACCTTTGCTTATCACGCATTGGGGGATGAGTGGTCCAGCCATTTTAAAACTGTCAGCTTTTGGAGCTCGAATCTTACATGAGTTAGATTATTCCTTCAAAGTACTCATTAACTGGACGGGGAGCTTAAGTGAGCAGGATATCAGAGCCGAGTTGAGAAAAGTGGTGGACTCAGCTCCCAAGAAAAAGATTCGCAATGTAAACCCATTTGGGTTGCCATCAAGGTTATGGGATTTTTTGATCTCAAAAATCGAAATTGATGAAACCATGATATGGATGAACATGGGTAAGAAGAACATCAATCGACTAGTGCATGTACTAACCAACGACGTTTACCAAGTAGAAGGAAAAACTACATTCAAAGAAGAGTTTGTGACTTGTGGCGGAGTATCATTGTCGGACATTGATATCAAAGCAATGAAAAGCAAAGTGCAGCCTAATCTGTATTTCGCAGGCGAAGTTATGGATGTAGATGGGGTAACCGGAGGCTTTAACTTTCAGGCAGCTTGGACCTCCGGATTTATCGCTGGCAAACTTAGTTAATCTAGGTCTACTGAAAATACGCTATCGATTCCCTGACGAAGGTTGTATTGACTTTTCATCACTTCACCGTAGGCACCACAGCTACGAATTGCGAGCAAGTTACCACGTTCCAGTTTCGGGAATTCAAGATCGGTTCTAAAGGTATCTGAACTCTCACAAATAGGCCCAACCACATCATAGGTATCTGTTTCGGTGGAAATGGGGGTAAGTAATTGAATACTGTGTTTAGCTTGATAGAGCGCAGGGCGTATTAGCTCTGTCATGCCAGCATCAATGATGGCGAAGTTCTTTTGGCGACCATGTTTGGTATACAGCACTTCGGTAATTAAGCTTCCGCACTGTCCGGTTACAGATCTGCCCAATTCAAAGTGCAATTCTTGATCATCGCGAAGATTGAGATGTTCGTCAAATAAGCCAAAGAAGTGTTCAAAGTCAGGTATGGCGTTGCCGTCGGGATCAGCGTAGTTGATACCATAGCCACCACCCACATTAATCACTTTAAGTTGAATGCCTTTATCAGAGAAAACTTGATTCAGCGAATTAGCACGATCGCATAACTCACGGAATGGTTTTAGCTCTTCAATTTGAGATCCAATATGAAAATGAATGCCGATTAAGTCGATATGCTTAAGCGTTGGCAGTAATTCGAATATTAGTGGAAGGTCTTCCTCGTTGATGCCGAATTTGTTTTCATCCAAGCCCGTTGTGATGTACTTGTGTGTTTTCGCGTCTACATTCGGGTTGATACGAAGTGCTATTCGAGCGGTACAATCCTTAGCCTCAGCTAGTTCATTGATTACCTGAAGCTCTTGCACCGACTCACAGTTAAAGCAAAAGATGTTGTGATCTAAACCTAGGTTGATCTCACTATCTCTTTTTCCAACACCGGCAAAAGCAATTTGGTGAGGCTCAAACCCACAATCTAAAGCGCGTTGCACTTCGCCGCCGCTCACGCAGTCGGCACCTAAGCCTGCTTTACGTATTTCTTCTAATATGCGAGGTTGGTGATTCGCCTTTAGTGCAAAATGAACATGGTATCCTTTTTGAATACCATGTTTATCAATTTGCTGTAATGTTTGCTTCAGTACGTCTAAGTCGTAAAAGTAAAACGGCGTGGTATGATCTCTAAACTGAGAGATCCTTGTTTCAGAAAACATTACTCGGGTAAGGTAGGGTTAGGTTCATCATTAGATTCAACATCAACAGGTTTTGCATCAGGCGCATCATTAGAAACCAAACCAACAATAATGTTGCCCGGCTGTGGAGATGGTGGATTATCTAATGAGAATGGCTCAACGGTCTCTTCTTCTGTTACAACAAACAGAGGAATAGCTTGTTCACCATAATGTTTTTGGTAGTCAGCAAAGGTGAATTCAGCCGTAAGAGGGGTTTTTCTGATTGAAGCTCCATTGCGTGAGAAGCTGTCGATTTTATCAAAATTCATATCTTTTGAGAAGAGTGCACGTCCGCCCAGCGACTCGTTCGACTCCACTTCTCGTTTACTCGCACTTGAGCGAGGCACTAGTTCAAACACTTGGCTTGAACCAAAGATTTCTGAGAAGCGAATGGCTGATAGTGAGTTCACTTCATCGTTGGGTGTCATAGCCATGATTTTTCCAATGCCATCAAATTCAATTTCATCCATGGCATAATCTGAAAGTATATTGCCGTAGTAAGTGTTCAATCCAGATTTTCTAGCTTTTGAGATATTCTCCCAGTTTGAATCAGCTACCAATACTTTGAATCCAAAATCTTTCAATGCTTGGGCCATCATACGTGCCCAATTATGAGCGCCGACTACAAGTACACCATTCGGTTCTTCTTTAGCTACACCAAGGAAACGAGCGAGGGGGCTAGCGCTTAGTCCGTAAATAGTTACCGTAGCAATAATTACGATGAAGGTATAAGGTACCAGTTGTTCTGCAGCTGCATAACCTTCTTGTTCAAGGCGTAATGCAAATACGGCTGAGATAGCCGCCGCTACAATACCTCTTGGAGCCATCCAAGCAATAAAGGTCTTTTCTTTGAAACTCAGATTGGAACCTATAGTGGATAGGAAAATAGATGCAGGTCTAATAATTAGGATTAGAACGGCAAGGAAACCCGCAGCTTCCCAGTTGAAATACTCTAAATGCTCGGTCTTTAAGCGCGACGCAAGTAGGATGAATAGCGCAGAGATAAGGAGTACCTGAAGGTTCTCTTTGAACTCGATAATGTGTTTAACGCGAACACTCTTTTGGTTGGCAAGGATGATACCCATTACCGTTACTGTAAGTAAGCCCGACTCGTGCTGTAAGTGATTCGAGATAACGAACACACCTACTACAATCATCAACGTAACGGGGTTTTGGAGGTAATCAGGTATCCAATGCTTTTTGAGCATGAAGTACATAATACCAGCACCAATTCCACCGAAGAAAGTACCATATGCTAAGGTTTGAACAATGATAAGCCCTGCATGGCCAGAAATATTACTAAAGCCACCAGCTACAATTACTTCGAACACCAATACGGCCATCATCGCGCCAATTGGATCGTTTACAATTCCTTCCCATTTAACAACAGAACCGGCCTTTTCGGTAGGGCGAACCTGGCGAAGAAGTGGAATGATTACGGTCGGTCCCGTTACAATAAGTATGGCACCAAACAGCACAGAGAGTTCAAGGCCTAAGCCTAAGAAGTAAAGAGATGCAAGTGAAGCCAGCACCCAAGTTACAACCACACCAATAGTGATAAGCTTTATCACGGTTCCTCCAATTTTCCGGAACTCGGACATCTTTAAACTTAACCCTCCTTCAAATAGGATAATGGCTACTGAAATAGATACAAATGGACTTAAGATATCGCCCATGAGCTTATCAGGGTCAAGTAAACCCGTTACTGGGCCAGCAATAATACCGAATCCTAAAAGTAATAGAATGGCTGGTAATTTAGTTTTCCAAGCTAACCATTGAGCTGATATACCAAGTGCTAATACGCTGCTAAGTCCTACAAGAATATACTCCGACATACAAGATTGAGTTTAGTGTTCTCTTTTTTGGGATTATAAGATTCGATAACTCAGAATCCTAACTAATCGTTTGATAAGTGAGCTACTTTTTGAATGATTTGTTCTAAATCGAGCTGCTCTTCATCACTTTCATGCATATTACGAAGCGTAAATTTACCAGCTTCGAGTTCGTTATCGCCTACAATAAGTGCGTAACGCGCATTTTCTCGGTTGGCATCTTTCATCTGAGCTTTCAATGAACGTCCTAGATAATCCATAGTAGCGGATACGCCACGGTCGCGCAAAACAGGTAGCGTTTTTACGGCCCAATCTCGGGCAGTATCCCCTAAAGTAGCAATGAATACATCTACCGTTTTAGGTTCTGCAAGGCTGATATCAAGTTCTTCACAAGCTATGAAAAGTCGTTCCATACCGGCTGCAAATCCAACGGCAGGGGTAGGTTGGCCACCAATCTCTTCAACAAGTAGGTCATATCTACCACCGCCAGCAAGAGCATCTTGAGAGCCTAAATCTGGACTGGTTAATTCAAAGGCAGTACGAGTATAATAATCCATACCACGTACGAGAAGCGGATCGAGGGTGTACTCTATTTCGAGTGAACTCAATAAGTCACACACTTTTTTGAAGTGCGCCGCAGAGTCTTCGTTTAAGTGATCGCCAATAACGGGCGCATTCTTGATGAACTCTTGATCTTCCTTTTCCTTCGAATCTAGGATTCTCATTGGGTTGGTTTCAAAACGTTTTTGCGAGAGTTCACTTAATTGGTTGAGGTTAGGACGTAAATAGTCCTTTAATACGTTTTTGTATTGCTCACGGCTTTCAGGATCTCCTACAGAATTCAGCTTTAAGTTGAAGTTCTTAATGCCAACACGTTTGTAGATGCTCATCATAAAAGCGATACACTCTACATCAGCAACCGGGTCACCACTTCCAATAACTTCTACTCCGAACTGATGGAACTGACGTTGCCGTCCTTTTTGGGGGCGTTCGGCACGGAACATGGGGCCGATATAGTATAGCTTTTGGGAACCGCCACGTTGTGCAAGATGGTGTTGAACGTATGAGCGTACAACTGGAGCTGTTAATTCTGGGCGCAACACATAGTTGCTGTCGCCTTTGGTGAATGCAAAGATCTCTTTGGTAACGATATCTGTAAGCTGACCAATACCGCGTTTTATGAGTTCAGTTTGCTCCATAATTGGAGTACGAATCTCTTCAAAATTATAACGGGCCGCTTCCTCATGGATAATCTGCTCCAATGCTCGCCATTTAGGAGATTCATCTGGAAGAATATCGACCATACCAAGATGTGTGGTGTACTTTGCTTTCGCCATCTGTAACTGTGTTTTAAAATTGAAGGGTGAAGATAAGGGTAGTGAGGGACAGTTTCTTGAGCTAGTTGAGTTTATTCAAGAACTTATTAATCACTCTATTGGCATCTTCAGAAAGTTTTAGCGTATAAACACCAATGCCAAATACCAGAGCCATAATCACAGATCGTAAAATCAGATCAGCGAAAAGAGATTGCATGGGCTCAAATAGAAAATTTAGAGCAAGTATACTTCCTGCTAAAACAACTAATTGAAGGGTTTCTTTACCGAAAGGGGACATACCTAGTTTAATTCGGATAAAGAGATATTTGAAGGTGTTGTATGAAAATATGGATGCAGTAGTAGCTATCGCTGCCCCGATAATTCCATACATAGGAATGAGGAGCACATTTAGTGTAACAGCAGCAATCACCAGCGCTAGGTTAATGTATAAGTCGTAGCGATAATACATTGAGGAAATGAGAATCGCGCCATTCACACCCGTGGCCATGTCGAATAAGTAAGCAAAGCCAATAATAACTACCACCCATTCTCCACCCTGATACTCGGGAGGTAAAATATTCATCAAGTTATGGAGGTTAGCGCATACTCCAATGTACAATAACGACCCAGCTATGAGTTGGTTGATGGAGCTTTTTCTATAGATCGTTTGCACCTCTTCCATATTGTTCGATTTAAAAGCATCGGAAATAATTGGGAAGGAGATTTTGTCTAATGCCCGAACTGGAATAGCGATAACGGCTCCGATGTAGAAAGCGATGGAGTATATGCCCGTATCCGATAGGCCTGTAAGTGAACTCAACATGATGATGTCAATTCGGCCAATGATTACTGTAGTTATCCCTCCTAAAAAGGCATACATAGAGTATCGAATGATATCACCACGTATTTTGAGATTCGGTAGAATAGATGAAAAAGAAATTTTAGGCCTCAACGCCACAATTAGGTACATACCTAGAGCAAGCATAACTATTCCATATAAGCCTACAAACAGATAGATGAATAATTGAAAGTCTATCCAGCCAAAAAAGTAAGAGTAAAGTAAAGCTATAATCAGTACTCGTAGTACTATATCGTTTATAAACGAAGGTACTACAGTTGAGTGGTAAACACGTGCATATGAGGTAAAAAACGTAAAGAATAAGTTGAAGAAAATGAGCGGCAGTAATAGATCGAAGTAAGAGGATAGTAAAGGTGATTCCTCAATAAAGTATCCTAAAAGAGCATCTTTGAATACATAAAAAACTGCAATGATTACCGCATAACCTAGTAAGTGCGTAAAAGAGAAGAATAAAGTAAAAGTACTTTCATCTTTGGATTCTTTAAAATAGGGGAAGTATTTAACCATCGAAGAACGTGTTCCCAAAGTCGCAAACTGAACAGCTAATATGCTAATCGATAGTAATACACGAGTAAGGCCATATTGCTCGGTGGTTAATATCTGAGGATAAATAATCAGAGTAAGCACAAAGCCAATAGCTGCTCCAACATATGAGAACATTGCATTAAATATACCTTGGCGTACAATGATACCCATTAGCGATTAATTACTGAGTTAATGAATCCTAAGACTTTCTGAGAAGGAGAGCCTTCTCTGTCGCCTAGTTTTTGATAACTTAAAGAATAGGCATGGTTAACATGACGATTAATTTTTTCCTTCCATTGTTCAAACGGCATTGGTGTGGCGCTGCCAATGTAATAAATGGACCCTTCATCTTTGAGCCCAAGCAGATCCAATTCAAGTGGATCGATGATAATCACGGGCTTTTTCATCGACATGGCTTCCCAGGCTGTAGTTGAGTAGCATGTAGAGGTATAATCTGTGGAGTAAATAAGGTTGTAAATGTCGTCGTTAACCTCAATGATGCGATCCCCAATTCCAAGCTCATCAAATGCTTTTTGATGTAAACCATCTCGTTGTTCAGCAGGGTGCAATTTTAATACACATGCTAATTGGTTGTTTGCGCAAAAGGATGCCAAAGCATAGGCCGTTTTTGTTCTGCTATCACTACTTTGTTGTGGCTGAGATGCAAAAAGCACTACAGGGTAGGGGGCTTTCTTTTTGAATTGCTCTACCTCTTCATTGACTGTAATGCGAGCTTTAATTTGTTCAAATTCAAGTTGACCAACAGGGATTAACTGGTCAGGAGTATAAAGCGCCTGTTTCATTAAGTTCACTTTAGATTCTTCCCCCCAATAAAAGAAATAGTCTGTTTTAGCATATGGTGCTATTTCTTCACTGTATCTGTAATCAATATTATTTGGAGGAAGATCGCCGTGTTGCACACCAAAAGTAGGAATGCTATGATTCTTTGCCGCCTCCACAAAAGAACGTCCAATACCGTTGCTTTCGCCGGTTGCTATCACTGCCTTTGGTTGATAGCGTTGCATTAATTCACTAAATAAGGATTCAAATAATAGCAGTTGAACAACCGACATTTTAAAGAAAGAGATGAGTTCATTTATCAATTGAGTCCAAACTTCATCTCTATATTCAAATTTAAATTCAGACTTATAGTTACAGTACCGACTATTATACCGAATAAGCAATAAGATAGCCTCGAACCCCAACCAAGGTTTCCTTAGAATATGTGAAAGTAGAGCGGTATCGCTAGCAATGGTAGGCGATTTCCTAGGTGAATTAAAAAAATCAGGATTGGTAGTGGCAGGGATGTAATGGGGAAGAATCTGATATTCTATTCTAAGTGCTTTGTCACCCAAATCATCATAAAGCAATTGAAAGGTTTTGTCGTGCAATTTACCATCAATGTTAAGTGTGTTTCTAGACGGTGAATAGAATAGATATTCTACGGAATTAGTTGGTGTTAATTTTTTATTGAATAGACCTTTGAAAGCATTAAAAAACCTCTTTCTATTGCTACTTTTAGCAGGAGATGATGGTGTACTTTGCTCTTGGTAAATAAGTTGACTGTGTGTGCTCCATTTTTTCCAATATTTAGCTCGTTCAGCAGTAGTGTAAATGGTGAGCTTTTCAATGAGTAAATGTTCTAAATCTGAAATCTGATCTAAAAACTGAGCATGTTCAAGTAATCGATTAAATAGTCTAGCTCGAATATGTAACCAAAAGGATTTCCCATTCCAATTAAAAAATTGAACTGGACTTTGTTCCTTGATTCCTAGCTTATCAATGGTATCTATCCAATCATAAATGTGCGAAGCGTTATGGCTTTTAGATTCTTGAGTAGAAGGAACATGATATACTTGAAGTCCATCGACTTCAGCAGTTTCTTTGGGAGTGAGTGGACGATCAATGATAATCATAGCTAAGCTTGATTATGTATAAGGTTCGCATACACCTTAGTTAATGAAAGCCTAGAAAAAGGATGATGCTGTAAATCGGTCTCCCATTTTTGATAAAGGAAGTTGTTTTCGTTTACAGCACTTACCAAATCCTTACTCAGTGCCTCAACCTCATCATAATCATAAGTTCTACCTAATTGATATTCATCTATAATAAAGGCTGCTTCACCCTTAAGTGGCCCAATGCAAATTATGGGTACTTGAGAAGCTATATAATCAAAGATTTTGCCTGTCGTTAAAATCTCACTATCAGTGGTGTTTGGTATGGTTAATAATAAGAGATCGGCATTTTTCATTTCTTTCTTAGCCTCTAAATGAGGCAAGTAATCTTGAAATTCTATCAATTCTGAGACTCCATACTGATTTATAATAGAATGGATTTCAGAAGAATAAGTACCCGTAAACTGAATCTTTAGCTTCGTTTTCAATTGCGCAGGCAATTTTGAAATAGCTTTGAAAAAATTATGCGGGATGGCATTAATCGACATACTTCCAACATATTTGATAGTAAAAAAATCGGATGATTTGGATTCAACCGTGTTGGTGAAATCTGAATGATCAAAGCCATTCGTAATCACCGTATAAGAGCGATTTACTATCTTAGTTTGAAGCTTTAGCATCTTGTTAGATATCACAACCACTTCATCTGCTTTTTTTAGGCATTGTGTTTCTAAATGTAGGTCGATGTGAGAAGCTAAGGGCACACGAGGTAGCGATTTGTTATAGAATATCTGACTCCAAGGGTCACGCATATCCATAATCCATTTTAAGGAAGATTTTTTCTCTTTTAAATATTTACCAATAAGGTGAGTTGAATTTGGTGGGCCGGTGGTAATTACTGTATCAATATCATTTGCTTCCAGAATCTCAGTTGCTTTCTTACGAGCAGAAGGAACCCATCCTAAACGAGCATCGGGAATAAAGAAATTGGACCTTAACCAGACTCCGAGTTTTTGTTTCCAGCTGCCATTTGTATTGAATGCATTAGACGGGTTTGATACCTGCTTGACACTTTTCCCTGTAAATTTTGAAAATAAATGATAGGGCTCAATGCTATTGGTTTTATGAACCTCTAGGTTGTGTGCTACCTCATTTTGAAGGGACGTATCTAAAAGTGGATATGTCCCATTTTGAACGGTAAGTACTATTGGTTCAATGCCAAAGTCTGGAAGATACTTACAAAACTTGACCCACCTTTGGACCCCTGAGCCTCCACTTGGAGGCCAGTAATAGGTTAGAATGAGTACTTTTTTAGGATTCAATCGCTTTATTTTTTCCTCTGAAATAAGTGATACCTAGGAAAAGAGCAAGTCCAAGTTGAATGAGTATTGAAGCCCAAGATAAAGTAACCCCTAATTCATAGGATGTTGGTTTGAACTCTAATTTCAATGTATGGTTACCAGCAGGTATTTGAATACCTCTTAGTACATAATTCGTTTTATGTATATCTACTTCTTCGTCATTCAAATAAGCCTTCCATCCAGCAGGGTAATAAATTTCACTGAGTACTAAGAATCCAGGAGTAGATCGGGATACATTCAGCTCCATATTAGCGCCATTGTATTGAATGAACTCAACGGAGCTTAAACTGTCAGATGATGTTTGTATTTCTGAAGAGCTAATACCTTCAACAACGGCAACTTTGCTGTAATCAACTTTTGGTTGGTCGACGAAATTAAAGGCCTCTTGTGGGGAATTAGCTACTACCAGTGAATCCACAAAATAAGCGCGAGCTAATAGATACTCATTTTCGTAAACAGCACCTTGATTGCCTTGATAAACTTGTGTGAGCCCTTCAATATTTAATCCAGGTTGATAAGTAATATACCTGATGTTTAAGGCGCCAAGTAGCGGTAGGTTAAGCCCACCATTGCCTTTGTAAAGTGGTCCGCCATTTTGTTGTAAATCGGCCACTATGCTTAGTTTTGCTCCCGTATATCCTCCAATTGTTGGATAGAAATAAGAAGGGATCGCGTTTTGGAATGCACCATCTAAAAGTGGGAATACCCGTTCTTCGTATACACCGTTGGAAACATTATCAATAATATACTGGTCGATATCCCTCTTCTGAGATTCGATGTAACGCTCAGTGTTAATGTTTTTATTCACAATTTGACGTTCAGGAATATACCGTTTGCCTACAGTTATGAGGTCGGCGCCTAAAGTGATTAGCAAAGCCAATAAGCCAATCGATAAGGATATTTTTCTATTCGACATTAAAAAGAGAATCGCTCCACCAATAAGTAGAAAGAACCCAGTTCTTAGAACATCACGGTTAGCGGCCGCTTCGCGATCAGGAACGATATTAGCTTGAACGTATTGAGCTGCTTGTTGACGAACTTGAGGGTTATTAGGATTTATTTGATTCTGCTGTGCAATTTGATTGGCAATATTATCAATTTCACCATCTTTGGTGTAGTCCATAGTCTTTACTTGAACGAAAAGAAGAAGGAATACTCCCAAAGTAATTCCCAAAGCAGGATAGAGTTTTTTGAAGCTATCCTTGTGTTCTTTGATAGTGTCAACGGTCCATTGAAGGCCATAAACAGCAACAACAGTAAAGCAGAATGCAGTTAAGATTAACCACGTTTCTGGAGCCCTAAATTTGTTGAAGTAAGGAATTAGGTCAAATGCGGCTTCATTAAGTAAAGCGAAGTTGCTACCCCATGAAAAGAACATGGCTAAGATTCCTGTAAAGAGGAATACCAACATCGTTCTGCTTCTATTTTTAAGAAGCGCGACGATAATAAACGGAAGTAGTAAAGCTCCTAAATAATGTGGGCCAGAAGTAAATGATTTCGGCCCAAAGTAAGTTGGGCTGGCTCCCCCATATAATTCAGCTACAAAAAGTGTAAGTGTTTCTTTAATGCCTTGCGACCATGCAAATGCATATCCTGTGGATAATCCCGATGTATTATCTAAGGCAGAGCCTCCACGAATACTGTACTCAGCATATTCTTGAAGAGTTAAGAATTGTTGAGCATAACCAAGAATGCCCACAATGCCACCAACTATCAGCAGAAGCGTGATGGTGGCAAAGGCTTTATACTCTTTTTGCTTGAGTTGAACCCAAGAATCAGATATCCAAAGAAACCCCAATAAAAACATAAAATAGTAGGTGATCTGAGGATGTAGCGCCCGCACATTAAGTGTCATTGCAACGGTAAACAATAATAAACCGGCAAACAGATTATGTGATCTACTTATTTTCCAATAGCCTGCGATAATCCATGGCGCAAAAGCTAGGGTTGCAAATTTGGTATTATGGCCCGCTCCAATAATTATGGGAAGGTATGATGTTAGGGAGAATGCGAAACTCCCAAAAAGCGCAATAAGAGGCGAAAATCCCATCATCACAAGTAACACATACATGCCTGACAGCATAACCCAGTGCTGGAAAGCGGGGAAAATGGGTTTCAGGATGTTATAAAACACATCGATGTGGGGAACTACTTTTTGAACAGATACCACATATGCTGGCATGCCCATAAACATGTTTTCAACCCATAGTGGGTCTTCGTTGAATTCCTCACGGTATTCATAAACAGACTCAACACCCGCTCTAAATTGGGTTGTATCATGGCGCTGAAGTTCTTTGCCGCCAATAGTAATCTCGGTGAACATGAAGAAGGGCACCAAGAATAAAATAGTTAGCGCTATAAGGTGTTGCTTGGTTTCAGATAGCTTGTAAAAAAAGCCCAATGGGGAAGAGTCTGTATTACTACTCATATTATTCGATCACTTTTGGTACACGGAAGTAATCTGAATCAGCATCGGGAGCATTTTTAAGAGCGTCTTCATGAGAAAGCGGTTCCTTTGCTTCATCTTTTCGGAATCGGCTATCTAAATCGATTACGTGTTCTAAAGGAGCCACATTATCCGTGTTCACTTCATTTAATTGCTCCATATATTCTAAGATATTACTCATATCCTTAGCATAAGATTGAGCTTCTTCATCGGTTACCTGCAGCCTGGCTAGGTTTGCTATATAGTGAACGTCTTTTTCTGATACGGACATAATTCTCTTACAAGTTTGAAATAATGCTGAATTTAAGAAAGATTAAGCGAAAGGTTAATCGAAGAATCAAAAAAAGCTTTGATACTGGGATATTATTGAAATAATACTCATTTTTGCACAGCTATTTACACCATTATGATAAAGAAGAAAATTACCATAAAGAATTCCTCTGGTTTGCATGCGCGTCCATCAGCCACATTGGTTAAGCACGCCAGTAAATTTAAATCAGATTTTTACATACACATGTATGGATACAAAGTTAATGGTAAGAGTATTCTAGGTGTTATGACCCTAGCTGCTGAACATGGTGCTGAATTGGAATTAGAGTTTAATGGGCCGGATGAAGAGAAAGCCATGGAAACTATTTGCCAGCTCATAGAGGATAAGTTCGGATTTGAGGATGAGTAATATGGATGTTGAAGCCCTTCAAACTATTGACGGGATTTCCGCAAGTCCTGGGATTGCTATAGGTGAACTTGTACCCCTTGATAACACTCGTCGAAAAGTTTTACCCAAAGAAATTACATCTGCAGACTGTGAGTTGCACAAACAAGCTTTCGTTAAGGCTCGCACAACACTAGTATCCGAACTGGATGAAATGCTGGGTTATCTTGATTCGACTTCTCGTTCAATCATTGAAACGCAGAAGCAAATTGCCTTAGACCTTGAGATTGAACGTAAGGTTGTAGACGTCATCGAAAATAAATTGATGTCGGGCGATTATGCAGTGTACCATACCTTTTGTGAATTTATTGAGCGACTTAAGGAAAGTGGATCTGAGCTATTTCAGCAAAGAATTGTTGACTTAGAAAATCTCAGAGACCGATTCATTGATCACATGTGTAAAGAGGACAATGAGATCAAATTGAAGAAGGGTGATATCCTAGTAGCAAAAGACCTAAGCCCAACTGAATTAGTGAGCTATCACGAAAGTGGATTGTCTGGAATAGTGATGGAGCGAGGGGGGGTGACTTCTCATGCAGCCCTAATTGCACAATCGCTTCAAATACCTTGTGTTGTAAATGCTCCCAATGCGCTTCGGAAGTCTAAAAAAGGCACAGCTATACTAGACGGTAGAGAAGGTAAGCTTATTCTAAACCCGGATGATGAAGCACTCGATTACTACAAAAAGAAATTAAAGAAGCTGAAGAGGTCTCAGAAGCGATTACTTAAGAACCTATCTGAGCCCAATAAAACGAAATCAAATACCTCTTTTAATTTAGCAGCTAACATAGAATTTGAGTCGGAACTTGGAAACCTTAAAAAGTTTAATGCCGAACAGATTGGTTTGTTAAGAACGGAAGGGCTGCTATTTCAGAATAAGATTTCAAACGAGGAACAAACTTCATTTTATGAATCAGTTCTGAAGAGTGTGAAGGGTGAAGTAACCGTTCGCCTATTTGATGTTGGTGGGGATAAAATTGACTCTCGTATTGCTGAAGAAGCAAACCCATTTTTAGGGTGGCGAGGTATTCGGATGCTGCTAGATGAGAAAACTTTGTTGCGAAATCAATTAAAGGCATTACTCACCTGTTCAGGATTTCACAAGGGTAGGTTGAAAATATTAGTACCCATGATTTCGATGTTGGAAGAGGTGATTCAGTTTAAAACACTTCTTGAACAGGTACGGTCAGAATTAGAAGGCGAGGGTATAGAGACGGACGAAGATTTGAAAATCGGTGTAATGATTGAAGTACCCAGTGCGGCTCTCATGGCCGAAGAGATTGCCAAAGAAGTAGATTTTATGAGTATTGGTACGAATGATCTTACACAGTATACATTAGCTGTAGACCGTGGCAATGAAAAAATCTGTGGTTTATATCAGCAACAACACCCTGCTTTATGGAAATTGATTAAAGTAGTGGTAGATGCAGGTGAGAGTACCAATACCGAGGTAACCGTTTGCGGTGAACTAGCAGGAGATGTTTTAGGAGCTTGTGGTTTATATGGATTGGGAGTTAGAAACTTAAGTATGATCACGGCCTCAATACCAAAAGTAAAAGAAGAATTAATTAGTCATATTGACAAAGATTTCGGTGAGTTAGCTCAATATTTTTTAAACGCTAATACAACCGAAGAAATAAAAGCAAAGTTTGAAGAGTGGAGACTCCATTAATGAAGATTGATCAACAATTAATAGAACGTGTAGATAGTGAAAATATGTGGGGGCTTATGGAAGCATTCCCAACGCATTGGCAACAAATAATGGAGCAAACTCAAGAAGTAGAATTATCTGTGGATGTCTCTCGCATAAAGAATGTATGCTTCGCTGGAATGGGTGGTTCTGCAATTGGCGCGGACCTAATACGAGCTTATTCGTTGAAATCTTGTCCGGTGCCAGTGCAAGTGGTGCGCCATTATGAATTGCCGAGTTATATTTCTGAAGAGACCCTGTTTATAGCATGTAGTTTTTCAGGAAATACGGAAGAGACCCTCACTGCACTTTCAAATGCATTAGAAAAAGGAGCTCAAGTTATTGGGGTTACTTCAGGTGGAAACCTTCAAAAAAAGGCCATAAGTGAGGGTTTTGATTACATTCAAATTCCTGGGGGTATGCCACCACGAGCTGCACTATCCTATAGTTTTGTGCCACTATTTAGAATATTTTCTGCACTCGGATTTCTAGATGAGTCGGATGATGTACTGAATGAAACCCTAGACTTACTGAAGGACGGAGTAACGAAATTCAAAGATTTCACATCCAATGATGCCCTTGCCCTAGCCGAGGAAATGAATGGAAGTTTGCCCATCATATATAGCGATGCCTTATTGATGGAGCCTGTGAATTTAAGGTGGAGAGGACAGTTTGAAGAAAACTCAAAAACCTTAGCCTACGGCAATACTTTCCCAGAAATGAACCATAACGAGATTGTGGGTTGGGAACATTTAGCACATCTAGCAGGTAGGTTAACAGTAGTAATGTTGAAAGATCGAGATGACAATCCACGTGTTATTAAGCGCATGGAAATCGTGAAAGAACTGATTGTAGATCAAGCACTTTCTGTTATTGAAGTTACTACAATCGGTAAAAGTAGATTAGCTCGACTATTCTCATTAATTCAACTTGGTGACTGGATAAGTATGTATCTAGCGCTATTAAATGAAATTGACCCTACACCAATCGCTAAAATTGATATTCTGAAAAGTAAACTAGCGGAAGTGTAGAAAAACAGGAACCCCTTGTTCGATTCAAACACCTTCGAAAAAACACTACAAACGTCTTGGCTGGGCCAAAATTTACTTTATTTAGATGAAGTAAGTTCTACCAATGAATACGCCAAAGGCTTGAGTTCAAAAGAAGCTATGGCTGGAACCCTTGTGTTAACGGATAAACAAACACAAGGGAAAGGACAGCATGCCAAAACATGGAGTACCGAGCCTAATCAAAACTTAACCTTTAGTTTGGTTTTTAAACCGCCTGTTTCAGACCGCATTACATTACTTACTTTAGCGTGCGCATCTGCCATTGAAGATATTTTGAAAAAAAACTTAGGCGATGATGCAATTAGCTTAAAGTGGCCCAATGATGTGTATGTAGGTTCCAAGAAAATAGCAGGCTTACTTACAGAAGTAGTATTCAATGGAAGTAAAGTAGACCGAGTGATTGTAGGAATTGGGTTGAATGTAAATCAAACTCAATATCCGCAGGAGTTAGAAGAAACAGCGGGGTCTTTGGCCACCATTACAGGAAAAAGTTGGTCGAGAGAAGAGCTTTTAGCTGAACTATTAACACGTATCGAACACAACTATCATCGGTGGACGGCTTCAAACGTGGAATTGGTGAAAGAAATTAATCCAAAGTTAATTGGGTTCGGGAAGTGGGTGCATTTAGAAGTAGAGGGCGATATGCAGCCAGATAGTTTTAAGTTTTTGGGAATGAATGAATCAGGTGCACTTCAAGTGTTGAATAAGGACCTTGAAGTGAATACTTTTGCCTATGAGCAAGTCAGAGTCCATCCCAATTAAAAATACCTTAGCCGCCTTTCTAGATTCTACTCTACCCCAACGATCTTCATTAATTGTGGGTGTGAGTGGCGGAGCTGATTCAATGGCTCTACTTCATGCACTTCATTCCCTTCAAGAAAAAGTATTCGTAGTTCATGTGAATTACGGTTTAAGAGGTAAAGATTCTGATTTAGATCAAGAACTTGTGGAAGGCATGGCCTTTGAGTGGGGAATGGAATGTTGTTCTGTTCAATTAGACAGCCGTGAAGCTGAAGGGCAGAATTTTCAACAATGGGCGAGAGAACAGCGGTACAACATATTTAAAGGTTTGATGGATGTAGAGGGTGCCTCAGCAATTTTAGTAGCTCATCATCAAGACGACCAAGTAGAAACCATATTGCAAAAAGTATTTAGAGGAAGTGGACCCGAAGCATGGCAAGGTATGTCATCTTTTGATGGGACCATTGCTCGACCACTATTGGGCTTTACCAAGGAAGAGATACTTCAGTATTGTAAAGGGCATGCTATTCCATTTCGCGAGGATAGCTCTAATCAAAAAAGTGCATATGCACGAAACCTCATCCGTAATGAACTCGCTGAGAAAATGGACGCATTGCTTCCGGGCTGGAAAAAAAATGTGCTAAAATTAGAGGATTGGGGCGCGTTAATGGATGAGTCTTTGGCATCCATTGAAAGCAAATACGAATCCAATACTACATTCCCACTTCAGATTTTTGAATTGGAAACAGAGGCCGTTAGTAAAGCCTTACTAAAACGATTTTTAGCGCAACACAAGGTGGAAGTAAGTGCAGGTCAACTTCAGGAAATTCAATCGTTACACTCGGCACAAGTTGGATCTAGTGTAGTTTGTAGCCCCTCTATAAAAATAGTGAGAGTAAGAGAGGGATTGACCGTAGTAGAATTTGATGAAGCTTCAGATTCAATGAGTTTCCAAATTGAGCGGCCAACGACTGAAGAACCCACCACAGTTGAAGTTGAAAATTTCCTGTTTAATTATTCCACTTCTAAGTGTTCAGAGTTTTATCTTTCTGCGGATAGTTTAATGTGGCCCCTAGAAGTTCGAAATTGGCAATCAGGTGATCGCTTGCAGCCCTTAGGAATGCAAGGTACTCAAACGGTTGCGGATCACCTTACAAACCGAAAAATACCAAACGCACTACGCGATAAATCTTTGGTATTATGCGGAACAGATGGTACTATTTACGCTATTATTTATCCTGAGCCTACAAAAAATGGGTTGGGAATGATTTCAGAATTAGTAAAAGTAGATGGAGATACGAAGCAATATCTCTCCATCAGATTAAAAGAGAAGTTATGAGTTTTTATTTACCAGAATCCGTGGATTGCAACGGGGAATTATTCAAAGTTTTTATCACGAAAGAGCAAATTGATGCACGCATAGAATTGCTTGGAAAAAAACTGGACAAGGATTTTGAAGACAAGCATCCCATTTTTATTGGCATCCTAAACGGCGCTTTTATCTTTCTTGCCGATTTAATGCGCAGTGTTACCATCCCCTGTGAGGTAGATTTCATGAAACTCTCAAGCTATGGCGATGAAAAAGTTTCTTCAGGACAGGTTACTGAACTCAAAGAAATTGATGCGAAAGTAAAAGGTCGCCATGTGATATTGGTAGAAGATATTGTAGATACGGGCCTATCTATGAAATACATGGTTGAAAAAATGAAGAAGCATAATCCAGCTTCCGTATCTGTAATAACCTTGTTGCATAAAAAAGAAGCTACCAAGCATGATGTTCAAGTGGATTATGTAGGCTTCGAAATCCCTACTAAGTTTGTTCTAGGCTATGGTTTAGACTACGCTCAAGAAGGAAGAAACCTAGCTCAGATTTACGCGCTTCACCAAGAAGAATAAATTTAAAAACACCATTGCTTAGGCTTAGCATGAACCGTATATTTGGTGCCCTTCAATAGAAGGCTAGCCAATGGCACCACATGGAGAGGTGGCTGAGTGGCTGAAAGCGCTCCCCTGCTAAGGGAGTATACCTGGAAACAGGTATCGAGGGTTCGAATCCCTCCCTCTCCGCACAAGCCAATGTAAAGCTAAAGTCCTGTTCTTCTGAACAGGACTTTTTTTATTCACGTCCCACCTTCGTTACCATGTTTGATCTATTTCCAGCATTCGCAGTTCCTATTTTGATATTTGTAGCCCGCATCGCAGATGTGAGTTTAGGTACCCTTCGTATCGTTATGGTATCAAGAGGCTATAAGTTTAAAGCAGCATGCTTAGGGTTTTTCGAAGTACTGATATGGACAATCGTAGTTACTGAGCTATTGCAAAATCTAGACAACTGGGTGAATTATATAGCCTATGCGGGTGGTTTTGCGACAGGCACATATATAGGCATGCTGATTGAGAGTAAATTGAAAGTGGGTACTATTATAGTTCGTGTGATTACCCAAAATAAGTTCGAAGATCTTACTGAACACCTAAAACTAGCTGGTTTTACCATCACTTCATTAGATGCCGAAGGAGGCTTTGGTCCCGTAAAAATCATCTTTACCGTTCTGAAAAGGAAGCGATGGAATGAAGTGGTTTCTATCATTGAAACAATAGATCCCAAAGCATTCTATTCTTCAGAAGATGTGAAGTTTTCAACCTCAGAAGGAATGATAGATCGACTTAGTGGGAAACGTAATCCTTCCGATAGATTATTAGGGCTTCGAAAGGGAATCTAAGTTCATAAAAAGAATAGTACGGTAACAAGCCCGAATAGGGTGATTACGAGCCAGAGTGCTACTCCAAAGAGCATCGGTTTCCACCCAACCCCTTTTATCATTTGTACCGTTAGGCTACTTCCAATTAAGTAAAGAGCCACTTTTAAAAGCGATTTAGAGGCATTAAATACCTGTGGTGCAATGCTTTGAATCAGAGGAACGTATTCTGTTAATAGCATACTTACAATGAAACCAACGATGTACCAAGGCAATTTAAACTGGTACTTTCCTTTCGAATAGGTGAAAGAAAACATTAAAGCGATGGGTATGATCCATAATGCTCGAGTAAGCTTAACGGTTGTGGCTATTTTCAACGCTTCCGCTCCAAAAGCACTTGCCGCACCTACAACAGAACTGGTGTCGTGAATGGCAATGGCACACCACATTCCAAATTGATAAGCGCTCATCTCGAACCAATTTCCTAGGTGTGGGAATACAAATAATGCCAATGCATTCAATACAAAAACCACCCCTAATGCCATGCTAATTGTCTTAGTATCAGCTTTGATAATTGGTGAAATAGTGGCAATAGCACTCCCTCCGCATATTGCCGTTCCTGAGGATATCAAAGTGGAAATCGAGCGATCAAGCTTGAAGAGCTTGGCAAATAAATATCCTAATCCTAGGGTAATTAGGATGCTAGCGAAAGTAAGGAAGAATCCCTCTTTACCGGTCTCAATTGCTGTATTCAAATTCAAACCAAAGCCTAATCCTACTACAGATACTTTCAAAATCAAAGCAGCGACCTTAGACCTCTTCGCTTCTGTATAGATATTTCGGCCAATATTACCAATCAGGATACCCAAGCTTAAGGCAAGAGCTGCTCCTATAAATGGATGAAGTACTAGAACAGATAATAAAAGAAAAAGAAGCTTTGAGAGTGCGCTGGTGTTTAACAATGTGCTTTGGAACTGGTGTCATATTCGCTTCAAAGGTCAAGCATTTTAGAGGGTAGTGGAAATGGTATTAGGCTATGCCTGATTACCCATAGTTATACTGAATAAAGGGCAGCATAAATTGAGTTTGCTACTTTTAAGCAATACAGAGATAATGAGATGTTTTTGAGAAACTTATCTAAACGAAGGAATGGAATTATGAAAAAGCTTTTATGGGGATTGGGCGTACTTGTTTTCACTTTGAGTGGAAGTAGCATCCAAGCACAGAATAAACAACTAACAATAGATGACTACACAAAATGGTCAAGAATTGTAGGAACAGAATTATCAGATAACGGGAAATGGTTTGCCTATGCTCTTCGGCCAAACGGGGGCGACGATACTCTTTTCGTTCAATCATTATTGAGTGATGATGTATATGAAATTCCTAATGCGAACAATGCAGTATTTTCAAGGGATGGGAAATGGGTGAGTTACATGATCTCTCCAGATCAAGAAACAGAGAAGAAGCTTCGGAAATCAAAAAAGGCTGTATTTAGAAAGGCTGAGTTATTAAACCTGAATACCGGTGAAAAGAAGAGTATTGAAAGAGGTAAAAGCATCTCGTTTTCTAATAATAGTAGCCATTGGGTAGTGCATCGTGAAAAGCCCGAAGAGGATGATTCTAAACACAAAGGAAGTGACTTAGTAATTCATGATTTAAGTACACAAAAAGCAATCATTGTGGGTAATGTATCTGAGTTTGCCTTCAATAAGAAAAGTAGTGCACTAGCTTACCTTGTTGACGCTAATGATAAAGTTGGGAATGGATTATATCTACTGAATACGAAATCGAATGCCATAAAAGCTGCGGATACAGACTCTGCTTCATACAGTCAAATAACTTGGGATGACCATAATGCACTGAAGTTAGATTGGGACAAGAAAGGGAATAAAATTGCGGTCTTAAAAGGGAATACTCATAAAGAGGAAGTTCATAGATCGAATGAGCTGTTAGTAGTAAGCAATGTAATGGGCGAAGCGTCAATAACTAAGTCCAACACAGCAAAGCTTCCAAATGGATATATCATTAGTGAAGACCGATCGCCAAGTTGGACAGCGAACAGTGAAATGGTTCTGATTGGTTTAAGACAGCAGGAAGAAAAAATAGAGATGAGTAAGGATACCCTCGCCAATGTAGATGTATGGCATTGGAATGATGATCGAATTCAAACCGTACAAATGCGTCAGCTAAATAGAGACCTTAGGTTTACCTATGTCGCTTCCTTCAATACTAAAAGTGGTTCAATTACACAGTTAACGGATGAAATGGTGAGATCTTTAGTAATCAATGAACATAACCAATATATGGTTGGGCGCGATGAAGAGCCTTATCGTAATGATGTGAACTGGGGCGTTTCACCCGCTGATTTATATCGAATAGATATTAAGTCTGGTAATAGAGTGAAGTTTGCAGAACAGATTAAACGCCCTTTGGGATATTCACCGGATGGAAAGTTCTATTTATATCAAAAAATAGTTCAAAATGACGCTCGACTATTCGTGTACAATCTTAGTAAAAATGAAACGATTGATCTGACTAAGAATACAGCTACACGATTCGTGAATGATGAGCACATTTATCCACATGAAAACCCACCGTATGGGGTTGCAGGGTGGACGAAAAATGGCAAGTCGGTGATTATGAACTCGAAGTATGATTTATGGGCTGTAGCTTTGGATGGTTCGGGAGCTACGAACATCACAAAAGGGGAAGGCGAACAAGAGAAAATCATATTTCGATACGTAAATATGAACCGCCAAGAACCGTTTATAGATACATCGGAGGAGCTTCTGTTAAGCGCTTTTGGTGAATTAAGTAAGAAAGATGGTTTCTATAGTCTTCGCATGGGTAAATCACCAAAAATGCTCGTGTATGAGGATGCAAGCTTTGGAAATCCTAGAAAAGCAGAAAATGCCAAAGTGGTGATGCTTACAAGACAAACTTTCGAAGACTTCCCAGATTATTATAAGACGGATTCATCATTCAAAAAACTAGACAGAGTAACCGACGCAAATCCACAACAGGCGGAGTATGCATGGGGTAGTAGAAAATTAATTGAGTTTGAGAATGGTAAAGGAAGAAAAGTGCAAGGCACACTTACTTTACCAGCGAACTATGAAGCAGGGAAAAGGTATCCAACGATTATTTACTTCTATGAAAAAATGTCGGATCGCCATCATCAATACTCTATGCCAACCTACGATGATCGTCCACATATGTCGTTTTATGCGAGTAATGGCTATATGGTGTTCATGCCCGATGTCTATTTAGAAGAAGGAAGTCCTGGAACGAGTTCATTAGATGCTATTACTTCAGCAGCACAGGCACTTATAGATCAAGGATATGCAGAGGAAGAGAACATTGGCTTACAAGGACATAGTTGGGGTGGGTATCAAACTTCATTTATTCTCACTCAAACAGATATGTTTAAGACCATTGTAATTGGTGCTCCACCTACGAACCTAGAGAGCTTCTATAATAATATATATGGAAGTTCTGGGACCAATCACCACGGAATTATGGAAATTGGACAAGTGCGTATGGGTAGAGATAAAACTCCGTGGACTGCACGAGAAGCCTATCAGCGCGAAAACCCAATGTATCATGTGCCAAACATAAATACTCCATTTTTGATTTTACATGGTTCAGATGACGGCGCTGTAGATTGGGCGCAGGGACTAGAACTGTATAACGCGGCAAGGCGAAATGGAAAAGAAGTGATCTTTTTATCATACCCAGGTGAAGGACATCACTTAGGCCGTGAAGCAAATCAAATTGATTTTCAAATTCGTATGAAGCAATACTTCGATCATCATCTTAAAGGCATTGAAGCTCCGGATTGGATGACGAATGGAGTTCCTCATATTCAGAAAAAATATCGAAGAGCAAACTAACTTAGCCCATTACGCAAACGAAGTTATTTCAAACTCTCTACTCAATTTATGGGTAGGGAGTTTTTTTATGGGGATATGGGAACATAGGAGTGGAATTATGGCTTTATGTGGAATAGGGGACAAAGCTAACTATTACATGCAATAAATTTCTAAATACGGACAAGTTCTAAAAGACACCATAAAAGATTATTCCATAAAGAGTGGAATGAACTACAGTTCGTCTATCGCATTCTACATTATATTTTCACTGCCGGCTATTCTAGTGATTACACTCACTATTGCCGGAACCTTTTATTCAGATGAGATGGTACGCGAAAGTATTATGACCCAATTCGAGCGTATTTTCGGAGGGGAGAGCATGGCATTGATTGAGCGACTGCTTACCAATGCGGCTGAAAACACCGATGAGAATGGCATTCGCTGGATTAGTATAATCACCTTATTGATAAGTGCGACTACCGTTTTTGCAGCTTTACAAGATGGGATAAATGAGTTTTGGAATGTTCAGCCAAAAACAGATAAAAACCTCTATAACTTTATAAAGAATAGATTGATCTCACTAGTCATTGCCGCATCGATAGGAATTTTACTACTCAGCTCTTTGCTCTATGAAACCACAGCTTCACTGTTAAGCAATTCAGAATGGGTAGAGCAGTCTTTTATAAACGGTGAATGGTTTAGTTTACTGAACCCGGTTATCATTTTACTATTTACCATGTTAGTATTTGCAGGCCTCTTTAAAGCGATTCCAGATGCTAAAGTGCAATGGCGAAATGTTTGGTTCGGCGCCTTTATAACCACCGTATTATTTGCACTTGGTAAAGAAGGGATGGCACTGTATATCGGTAATAGTTCATTTGAGAGTATCTATGGAGCATCGGGATCGCTCGTTATTTTCTTAATCTGGATTTACTTTTCTTCCATGATCGTATTATTCGGGGCCCAACTAACGGCCAAATATTCCGAGATCATGGAAGGTGGCGTTGAACCCCTAGATTACGCCGTTGTTGTGGAAGAAACCGAAAAGGAAAAGGGGTAGTCAATGAATTGTTTAGTTTGGAGTGATAGGTACCCAGATTTCTTCTTGTGAATCTGCATTGGTATGACCGAGATAGCGCTCATCCAGTAACTCAAAATGAGGGCGTTGATCTACCTTATACCCAGAATCCGGTAGCCATTCCATATAGAAAGTTTGTAGAGTCTGGTAAAAGGTTTCCATAGTGCCTTTATGAAGAAAAACGGCATATAAACCACCTGGAATTTCTAAATATGAAAATGGCGTATCGTCCATGATAGCATCTTGTTTATGGACTTCAGTTGCCGCCCAATACGTAAAGGATGTTTGTGGTGTGAATTGAGTGAAATCATACGCCTCATCATGGATTTGAATAGAATAATTGCGGTGATCCACTACATGTGGAATAGTAGATCGCTTGGGCATGAACTGTTGCCACAATCGTGGAGCCGCATAATCTACCATCTTTGTTTTGGCCGAAATTCCTATGAGAAGTTTGGGTGATAGTTGAGTGATCTTTGGATTCATTATTTAGGTTTTACCGAGTTTCTTATGGTTTCTTCATCAATGGAAATAACAGAGCTTAACTCTTTGATTTGACCTTTGGCTTCGGCAATGATGCTATCATATATAGCAATGATTTCAGTATCGAAGCCTGGGGTTTCTTCAGCCTCCATCTTGAAAATGAGTAATTGGTTCAGAAAGTTATTTAATACATGTTGAACCGAACCAATCATGGCTTTGTAGATTTTTGCTTTTTCTGCTTCAACTTTTGTTTGGTGGTGACGGTGATTGAGGTCAACGAAAAGGAAGCCAAAAAAGATTAAAGATGGGGTGATGAATTCATCAATTTCAAACTTTTCGAGTTGAGCTAAGACGTCAATAGTGCGTTCAAATAATTCTAATTCAAGTACTAAAACAGCAGTTAATAAGCACACAGATAGGATAGCTCCTATTAAACTGAACTTGTACTTTATTTTTTTCACGATTTCCCCAGATTTATATAGCCTTTATAATTGAAGCTAAAGCAATCCTAGAAGTATTGAAAATTAAGGTGCTAATTCTAATTAACATTAAAAAATGTGATGATTAGTCGGCGGTGCCAATAAAATTTTGATAGCAAGCCTCCAATTCAGTTAATAAAAGATCGGTTTTCGGTTTAAATACACCTAATTCATCCACCTGATTTATCACGTCTACAAATTTTAGAATGATGTGATAATGTTCTCGACTCCAAAAATCATGAAATAGTAGAGTAGGAGTTACCCCCTTTTTTGTTGCTTCAATAAGACACTTTAATGCACATGCTACTCTAAAACGGCCGTCAATCAGAATGGTATCAGGAAAAGAAGATTCAAAGTTGTCAAATACGTCAACGATATACTTTTCAAAGATCTGTGGGTTTTCAGTATGAATTGGATACCCGAATTCCTTTGTGGGACCTATATCCGCATAATGGAAGTGTAGGCGAGAAGGGTGGTTTTTCTTTACAATGGTGTACGACTTGATGTGCTCTGTCCACTCTGCACTAGATTCTATACAAAAAACCTTGGCATTTGATTTTTGAAGGGCTCGTATCGTGGTGCCACCAGCTCCAAACTCTAGATATATATTTGATTGTTTTATATAGACATCAAACACTTCCTTCTCTGCCTTTGTCATCATAAATGGATAAAAGACAGGGTAAGGTGAATAAGAGTCAATGTGGCGTATAATACGCTTAAGGTGGCTTATCATAGGTTTCAAATCAAGAATAGTAAGCTAGTAAAGTAAAAGATTCTAGAACTTACTCTAATGATTTAATTGGCAAAGATTCAGTTATAAAGAAAATACAGACTGCTGCAGGTAATAATAACAGTAACCCTTCCTGAACATTTCCAGTATGGTATTGAATACCCGCTGAAAGCATAAAGGTAATGAGACTGATACCTGCTCCTATCTTTCTAGTTTGTGGGATGAATAGCAAAATAGCTCCCAGAAGTTGACCAATACCAAAGCCTACAACAATCTCTTTTGACCAACCTATATTTGTGAAAAATGACTCGGTTTGCTCAAACCACATTACTTTAGCAACTCCCAAATCAATATCTATTAGTACAATTATGCCGATCACTAATTGATAAATGAATTTATACCACGGTTTCATGGCTGTCCCCTTAATTTATATAACTCACATTGTCCCTTTTTTTAGATGCACCCAGAAATGCATAAGCAACAGTAATTATTTTAGTTAACAATTAAAAATTAAAATAGACAACTAGCATAAATTTTGATAGTAATGGTGCGATCTTAGAGAAGGAATGCACAAATAAGTGGAGAAAAATCTAGCTCATGTCTTCATAACAAATAAGTAATTCATAATCATTATTTGTTTGAAATAACTGTATCTTTAAGGCTTGTAATTTTTCAGTCAATAAATGTAATGTCACAGCAACTTAGAAATATCGCCATTATCGCCCACGTAGATCATGGCAAAACCACTTTAGTAGATCAAATTCTTAAACAAAGTGGAACATTCCGTGAAAACCAGGAAGTAGAAGAGAGAGTAATGGATTCTGGTGACCTCGAAAAGGAAAGAGGAATAACCATTAGTTCAAAAAACACGGCTGTTTTTTGGAAAGATACCAAAGTAAATATCGTGGATACTCCAGGTCACGCCGATTTTGGTGGTGAAGTAGAACGTATCCTAAAAATGGTAAACGGAGTAATCTTATTAGTAGATGCTGCTGAAGGACCATTACCGCAAACCAAGTTTGTACTTCGTAAGTCGTTAAGTTTAGGCTATAAGCCGATTGTTGTAATCAACAAAATTGACCGTAAGGATGCTCGTCCTGACGCGGTATTAGATGAAATTTTTGATCTGTTTGTGATGCTTGACGCTACCAACGATCAATTGGACTTCCCTGTATTGTATGCTGTAGCTCGCGATGGTATTGCAAAGCAGAACCTTGAAGATGAAGGCGAAAGCTTAGCTCCACTAATGGATACCATTGTAGAGCATGTACCATCTCCAAGTCAGCCTGTTGATGAGAAATTCAAAATGCTTGTAAGTAGCATCGATTGGAATGACTACGTAGGAAGAATTGCTGTTGGCCGTGTTGAGCAAGGAACTGTGAAATTAAATCAAGAAGTAGCTCTGATTTCTGGTAAAGGTGATCAGAAGATGAAAGGTCGTGCTACGAAGCTATTTACATTCAATGGCTTAAATAGAGAGCCTGTTGAAGAAGCATACGCTGGCGACATTGTAGCTATGGCTGGTTACGATAGCGTAAATATTGGTGATACTCTTACCGATGCTACCGATCCTACTCCACTAGAATATGTTGATTTAGATAAGCCAACCATTGCGATGTACTTCCGAGTGAATAACTCACCTTTCGCTGGTTTAGAAGGGAAGTATGTAACTTCAAATCAGATCAAAGATCGTTTAGAAAGAGAAGTACGTACGAATGTTGCGATGAGAGTTGAGGCTACAGATAGCCCTGATGTATTTAAAGTTTCGGGTCGTGGTGAATTACAAATGGCCATCTTAATTGAGACCATGCGTAGAGAAGGCTTTGAGTTTTCTGTTTCACGTCCAGAAGTATTAATGCAAGAAGTAGACGGTGTTACTCACGAACCAGTTGAAGAAGTAGTGGTAGACGTTCATACCGATTACAGCAACAAAGTGATTGATAACTTGCAGAAACGTAAAGGTATTATGCAAGGCATGAGCCAGGAAGGCGAGAACAATCGTATCGAATTCCGAGTGCCTTCTAGAGGTTTAATTGGTTTCCGTGGCGAGATGTTAACTGAAACTCGTGGAACAGGTATCATGCACCAACAGTTTGATGGCTATGAGCCATACGCTGGTGAGATCCCTGGCCGTACTCGTGGTGCTTTGATTGCACTTGAGAAAGGTGATGTAACGGGTTATGCACTGGAAGGAATTCAAGATCGTGGTCAGTTTTTCGTTGAACCAGGTGATCCTGTATACACTGGTATGGTAGTAGGCCTAAATAACCGTAGTGATGATATGGTTGTAAACGTGGCTAAGAAAAAGAACCTTACCAACCACCGTGCTTCACAAACGGCAGATGCAATCAAGATTTCGCAAGCAAAGAAGATGAGTCTTGAAGAGTGTATAGAATTCATCGCCAATGATGAACTCCTTGAAGTGACGCCTCAATCGTTACGTATCCGTAAGAAGTTCTTAGATCATAACGAGCGCAAGCGCGAAGAGAAGAAGAAAACCAATTTATAAGTAGAAAATTGGTTTAGAATTTGAAGCTCTGATCTTAATAAGGTCAGAGCTTTTTTTATGGAATAAAATGAGGCTTTTACTGAATCCTAGCTCGTATTTTTATACTTTATAAAAAAACAGCACGCTATTAGGGAATTTTAAATTCATGAGTACGAATAGGTTAAAAGAATTAGAACAGCAAGCACGCTTATTAGAAATGGCTCCAAGTAAGGAGCCATCGATAGTAGATGATATTGTTGAATTCACAGTCCAATGGATTCAGTCTCTTCCCAAAGAAAAATCATTTTATAGAGATGAAGACCTTAAAAACTTAAAGGGACTAAAAGGGTTTTCTGAAGAAGGCGAGGGTTTAGCAGCACTACTTTCAGAATTTAATGAGGAAGTGTTAGTTCCTGGTATTAATGGAGGCTCTGGTGGACATATGGGCTATATACCTGGTGGAGGTATATATGCATCAGCCCTTGGCGACTATCTTGCAGCGGCTACGAATAAATATGTGGGTGTTTACTATGCGGCACCAGGAGCAGTGAAGCTCGAAAACCAGTTGATTAAGTGGATGTGTAATCTAGTTGGGTTGCCAGAATCAACATCCGGAGGGAACCTTACATCAGGGGGTTCTATGGCAAGTTTAATTGCCATGGTAGCTGCACGTGAACTAAGTGGGGTGAAAGCCAAAGACTTTGAGCGGTGTGCCATTTATTATACTCAACACGCCCATCACAGTTCAACAAAAGCCATAATTAATGCGGGTTTAAAAGAGGCGAAAATCCGACATGTACCCATGGATGAAAAATTCCGAATGAAGCCTTTAGAACTTCAGAAGATGATTGAGGAAGATAAAGAGCGTGGTTTAATTCCATTAATGATCATGGCTTCGGCGGGTACCACAGATGTTGGAGCAGTAGACCCTTTAGATGCAATTGGTGAAATAGCGAATGCTCACAACATATGGTACAATGTGGATGCGGCTTATGGAGGCTTCTTTACACTTACAGAATATGGGAAGAAGAAACTCAAGGGGATAGAAAAAGCCGATTCAGTAGTGATTGATCCCCATAAAGGGTTGTTCCTCCCTTTTGGGTCTGGAGCTATTTTGGTAAGAGATCAAAAGCAGCTATACAATTCCCAACACTTGCCTGCTAATTACATGCAGGATACGATGAGTAATCAAGGTGAATTATCTCCTGCTGATTTATCTCCTGAGCTAACGAAGCATTTTAGAGGGGTTAGAATGTGGTTGCCCCTAAGGTTGCTTGGTATTAAACCATTCAGAGCTGCATTAGAAGAGAAGTTAGAACTGGCCAGGTATTTCTATCAAGAAGTTCAAAAAATTCCTGCTATTAAAGTTGGCCCTGATCCCGAACTATCCGTGTTTTATTTTCATTTTCAACCCGATGGAAGAGATGCGAATCTGGTTACAAAACAGCTCTTAGACGAAATTCATAAAGACGGAAGAGTATTTTTAAGCTCAACAACTATTGATGGTACTTTTTATATAAGAGTGGCTATTCTATGTTTCCGAACGCATTTGAAACATGTACAGTTAGCATTAGATATTATAAGAGAAATCACTAGTCGAATAACTAAGAGCCGTTAGTCACATTTACTTAACGGTTTAAATTCCGAGGTAAGTTAAATGCAAAAGACGGAGACAAAATCTAAAGCTCATCAGAAAGTAGCGGGGGTATTGGATGATGCCTTCACAATTCCGGGGACAAAGGTAAAAATTGGTTTAGATCCCATCATCGGTTTAGTACCTGGTGTAGGAGATATCATTGGAGGATTGATTGGACTATACTTTTTGTGGGAGGGTTCACGCCGAAAGCTTCCAGTGGTAGTTATTCTCAGAATGGGCTTTAATATTCTGCTAGAAGTAGCCATTGGTAGCATCCCAATTTTAGGCGACCTCTTTGATGTGAGTTGGAAGGCAAATCGACGTAATTCTGAGCTCATCGATAAATACGAAGATCACCAAAAAGAGACGACCATTGTAAGTACAATCATCGTGTGGGTTGTTTTTATAGTCCTTGGTGCTATCATACTAGGCGTACTTGCCGGTATCATTGCACTTATTGATCTATTCTTTGATCGCCTTTTTGGTGAATACTAAACCATTAAAAGAGATACCACTTATTCTTTATTCGCTTTCAGTTTCTTCCAAGCATAGGCACCACCAGCGGCAGCAAGAAGCCCAAGGCCGCCATCAATAGGGGCTTGAGCAGGCGAAGTGGGAAGGCCTGGTTGTGCAAATAGTAGGGTGCTAACTAAAAGTGTGAGTACTAATACAATTATCGTAATGGCAATGGCTTTCATAATAGTCGTATTTAACGGTTAAAAATCGTGATTTGGCAAAGAATAGGAAGCAAGGAATTCATGACCACTTACTTCCCATTGAGTGTGTTTATTTTATGAGAGTGAATTTTTTGGATAGTACCGTTGCGCCTGTTTGTAAGCGATAGATATACATCCCACTAGCTAGGTTACGTGCATCGAAGCGAACCGTGTATCGGCCAGCCGACTTAGTCTCACCATTAATAAGGGTGGCTACTTTTCGTCCAATTACATCAAACACTTCCAGTGTAACCTTGCCAGATTGAGGCAACCCATAAGCGATGGTGGTAGATGGGTTGAATGGATTCGGGTAGTTCTGCTGGAGTTCAACAGCTTCTGGAAGTTCAACAACTTCTTCGTTAGAAACATTTTCGCCTGGGATTATAGCTATGGAGTAACGACTTGTTTGCCCTTTTCTTTTAATTGGAGAAGGGGTAGGTATATGACTCATTTTTTTCTTAGCTACTACATTTCCTAACTCTATAGAATACTTAGAATTGTTATCTATTTTGTATTCTGTGCCAGTCTTAGAGTCAATTAGGTAAATGTCCCATCTTTCAAACTGCTCTAAGTTGCCAAAAGTGAGTTCAGCTATTTCTATTCCAATATTACCATTTGCTACGATAGGGAATTCCATGCGCTCGCGTTGGTTCAATGGCAATGAATTAATTTGTACTAAGTCGCCATTAGGTAGAACAGCAGCTAACTCTAGATAACTTGTTGCATAACTTTCTAAAGCTAGAGCATCATAGCGATCTCGAGAAGGTTGCCCTTCATTATTAAATGTAAACCAAGCATGAGAACTGAAATTTTCAGCATTTAAATTAAGGCTTAATACTTTTGGTTCGTGTTTTGAACCATTGAGCTCAAATGGGAAGGAACAGCAAGGAGGAGTGTAATTGTCATAAATCGTTAGGCTGCCTACACCATCCGCTTGAACGAAGTAAGAGGTGTTTTGCGAAAATGTACCATCAGCTATATCACCAGCAAAACCATTCCAACTCTCCCATGCGCCAGATCCCGCATTTGCGGTTTCATTCCAGGTATATATCACATTGGTTAGGTTCGTTTTCTTGAAGTCAGATGCGTCATCCCAGTCCAAGTCTTTATTAAACGGATTACCAATCAGCTCAAAATTTTGATCTGCAAGCCCACTAAACACAGCAAGGCTATCAGCTGTAGTATCTGGAGTACCTCCATAGAGTGGAACCGCCATAGGAGGAATATTATCTGCCTCATAATTGTAATATAAAAGTCCTTGTCCAGCGTTAATGGTACCCGATGTTGAAGTTAACGCCACCCAGTTTTGAGTACTACTATCCCAATTCCATACATTGGCTGAACCACCAGTGGTATCAGCACCCGCCATTCCTTGGGTCCACAAGTTATTCAATAAGCTTTGCAAAATATTGCCATGATAGCGAGTTGAAAGCATTTTAAAGCCAGTACCATCACGCAAGGTTATGGTATCAAGGTTATAAAACACATCGATGGCCCCACTATTGGCAGTGCTAGGATAATCTCCTCCTCTATCACCTGCGATAAGATCATTAGATGAATCATTGTTGATGTCTGCTATAGCAACACTTACAGTATTATATGATGAATGAGACTGAAAGAGGAAACCATTTGTGCCATCTAGTTGTGCAACATTTAATGAGTCTGAGAAAGTGCCATCACCAAAAATGACAGTTGGTTTCGTCGCTCCAATTACAAGGTCGTTCGTTAAATCATTGTTTAAATCGCCTACAGAGAAGCTTGATCCCAATTTATGGTTGTAGGTATGCCCACTAATTTTGAATCCATTAGTGCCATTTAAATTGGATAGTGTTAGGGTGCTATCAATAGTTGAGCTACCAAGTATTGCATAAATCTCTCCTGAACTACTTTTACCGTCTATATCTGCTTCAGTAGCCCCTATGAATAAATCATCAATTCCATCATTATTGATATCACCGGTACCTAATCCGTTACCTGCTTTATCACCTGCTGCAATTCCGTCGAAATACAACCCTGTTGAACTATTGAAGTTAATAAGATTAATGGGGGTACTAAATGAGCTTTTTCCGTTTACGATATACACCTTGCCCGCATTACTGCCGTTGGTGTCATCTCCTATTACACCAATAAAAATGTCATCATAGTTATCGTTGTTTATATCTCCACTCTCTACATTATATCCCGTTTCGTCAGAACCGTTTATGCCTTCTATATAAAAACCATTCGTTCCATTAATATCGTTGATGTTTAACGAGTCTGTTCCAAAGGAAGTAGTACCGAATACAACGATTACTTTGCCAGTGTTATAATTTCCATTCACGGTTGAATATGGAGCTCCAATAATGATATCGTCGTAGGTATCGTTATTAACATCTCCAGAGGCTACATCTATACCTATAAATCCTGCGTCGGCGCTATTACCATAAATAGTTAGTCCCGTTGATGAGGTTAAGTCGCTTAAATTAATATTTGATGGGTAAGGAGTACTTCGGCCAAATAACACATACACTCGCCCAAGATTATTAACTCCATTTACCTTCGCATTGTGCGCACTCATAATGATGTCTTCAATACCATCATTATTAACATCTCCTTTAGCCAATGCATAGCCTAGCCATTCACCCGCAGATGCACCTGTAACAGTGAAGCCTTGAGTGCTATCGATATCTGAAGTTTGAAACTCATAGCTAAAGCCTTCTTCAGAACCATAGAGAACTTGTAGTCGACCGACATTACTATTGTAGCCTGGCTCACCTATTACTAAATCATCGATACCATCATTGTTTAAATCTAGTACCAGAAAGTCATTGGCGAGTTTACTTTCAACCTCAGCACCATAGATAGTGAATCCGTTGTATCCATCAAGGGAGTCGGTATAGGTATTGAAAGTTTCTTGTGCTGTAGCAGAGGAATTACCAATCAACAGCAGAAGTAAACATGCTGGGTAAAATGTAACGTTACGAAGTGCCCGATTAAGTAAATAGTTAAGATCAATTATAGAGTTGAACCACATAGTCGAAGTATTCATTATGATTATCAAAAGAGTGGCTAAATACTATCTAATCTGCGTACAAGCTACGTTATACTATTCTATCTACTTGTGTACGTTCTCTATCAAAAGGGTATAAAAAAGAAGCCCTTGAGTGTAGGTCAACATTGACCAACTCAAGGGCTAAACACTTTAACTCCCTCAAGTCAAAGTGATTTCTGGTAGCTCCCTCAAGCCACCAGTCTAATGAACTCCATCATAGGACATATATTCCCTCTGTATAAATGCTCTTCTAAGTAGTTTATATACTTAAACCCCGAAAAACCCAGAGCGTCTAATTTTACTCTTTTTAAGAGTTTCTAATAAATATGATAATAAATCATTGATGATTTAGAGTTATACTATTCTATCAGATTGTTAAACAATTATATCAGATGGGCTATAAGTGGGCGGTGGTGATTTTGTGCTTGATGGGGTGCATTTTATCCTTTTCAGGCCATGCTGAAGCATTTCAATTAAAAAAGGACATTAATTGGGCTGAAGTAGAAAACCAACATTTAGTACGTAATTACAAAGTAAAAGAAGGATTACCCGTTAATGCGGTTAACTACGTACTACATCATGCCGACGGTTTTTTATATATGGCCACACAAAATGGCCTAGTTCGTTTTGATGGTGTAAACTTCACTGAGGTAAATACTCAATCTCACCCGCAGCTAAAAAGTAATCGCATTATATACCTGTTTTCAGGTCTAGAGAAAGATCTCTGGTTCACCGATCAATACTTTAACCTCTATAAGCTGAATGGGAATGAACTCACCTATATCCAAGACCAAGAACCATTTATCGGTAAAGAGTTTAGGGAGGTAAAATGCTTAGATGAGAACCGATTCCTTATCAACCTCAGTGGCTCTTTATATGTAGCAGATAAAGAAGGTGTAATTACACCACTATTACCCGAAAGCTTGAATCATCAAACCCAAGCCACTCTAATTAATGACAATGGGCTGTACTATTTAAATGATACGGGCTTATTCAAATATGAGGATGAACAACATATTCGTCTATTTTCAATGGATGAATTGTATATCAAGCCAGATGATGTAATTAGTATAAATGCTACTTCGGATGGCAATCTTTGGCTATTAGGGAAGTCAAGTAACTTAGTGTACATCGATTTAGCAAAAGTAAAGGCAGAGCTGCATAGCACACGTCTTATTGATGAAGTTACTTTTTGGGATATGACGGAACTGAATGAGACTACCATTCTCATAAGTACTGAAGATGGCACCTTAGAGTTCAATAAAGAAAGCAAGTCGTTTAAGATTCGTGATCGTTCAGGTGGCGATGAATATTTTTATGTGAATAGCTCTTGGAGAAACTACAATCAAACCATCATCACTAAGGTTGAGAATGAAGTATTTCTTGAAGGAGAACCGATACTCACTACCAATCGCCCCATTACACATATCACCAGAGATAAAGAAGGATCCATTTGGGTAAGCACCAATGGGGATGGGGTCTATCAAATTCGTGATATGCGATTTACCACCATTGGAAACCAATTAATTGATGGGCTCGAAAATGTATACGGAATGGCCTTAAGTGAAAATGAGCTTTGGGTCACCGCCTATCAAAATGGAATTTATAAAATTTCAGAAGAGGGAATAGAGCAATGGTCGAAGCCTGAACTTGGAAGCCAGTTTATATTATTTAGATCATTGTTAGCCACAGAAGCTGGGGAAGTATGGGCTGGAAATTTTGACTTATGGAAGAAGCCAAAAAATGCCGATTGGCAGAGAGAAGAAGAACTAGACCTAGAAAGCGGAAGTCTTGATGTTCTATATCAAGATAAAATGGGACGCTTTTGGATTGGAACGGATAAAGAATTGTTTCTTCGCGAGGAAAATGGCCTTACAAAGTACGAAACAAAAGATGGAAACTCTTTGAGTGGCATTAGAGCAATTCGAGAAACGGAGGAAGGAACACTGTATTTCGCTACAGGAGGACAAGGCGTTGCTATGCTCTCCAAATCAAATGAGTTATCCTTCATAACTACAGGTGACGGACTATCAAGTAATTTTATTCGCGACATATTTATAGATCACCCTGACACTCTTTGGGTAGTATCGGAAGACAAAGGACTAAGCAGAGTGGTTAAGTCTGAAGCTCAACAGTCAATTCGTAATTTTACGGAATCCGAGGGGTTGTCAAATAATGCCTTGCATACGCTATTAGAAGATGCATTTGGTTATCTATGGATTAACTCCAATAGAGGGGTGATGAGAATCCACAAGGCCAAATTAAATGACTATCTAGATGGTACGAGCGATGAGGTAGTGGTTCAAAAGTTTACCGAAGAGGAGGGGATCATCAATTTAGAAGGCAATGGTGGAGTTCAGAATGCAGCTTTAATTACCTCAACAGGTGCGCTCGTAATGGCAAATCAATCGGGCTTGCTGTATACCCGACCAGAAAGATTTATAGCTCCAGATTATTCAAATGATGTGCAACCTGTGATAGAACGAGTCGATTCCCCAGACTCATCTATATATCTGTTAGGAAAAAAGCGGGTCATACTTCCTGAGGCTTCCCGTGATGTAGTATTTAAATTGACACTGCCGGCTTTCTACAGTCCAAACAAAGTGAACATTCAGTACAGATTAGAAGGAGTAAGTGAAGGTTGGAGGACGGTAGGTTTAGATAGACAAGCAGTTTTTACAAATATACCCGCAGGTGAACACAAATTATTTGTCCGAGCATCCTCTAATGAGTTAGACGAATATGCTAAAACGGAAATCGTTGTAATTGTTCCTCCGTACTTCTACGAAAGCACATGGTTCCTGACGTTAGTGGTAGTTTGGGGCTTGGGAATATTTACAGGCTTAATACAATTCATGTTGAGACGAGCAAGAGGTCGTGAAGAAAAACTAAACAGTATTGTTAATAAACGAACCAAGCAATTACTTCAAGAAAAGGAAAAAACGGAAGAAGCCTTAGCGCAAGTAAAAGAACTACACGAATCAAAAACTCAATTCTTCACCAATTTCACACATGAATTGCGTACTCCCTTAGCACTAATTCTAGGTCCATTAGAAGACGTACTTGATACCAAAGACCCCACGAAAGGAAATGCGAAAAAATCACTACAGCTTATAAAGCGAAATGCAGTAAAGTTGAAAGACTTGGTCAATCAATTACTAGATGTATCCAAATTAAGTGTTGGGGAGCTGAGTTTATCATTTGAGAAAACAGATCTCATTCGAACTACCAAAGAGCATATCAGCCAATTCGAACATGTATTCGAAGCTAAACAGATTGATATAGAGATCGATGATTCAATGAATACGGCTGAAGTTTGGGTTGATCAAAGTGCGTGGGCTCATATATGTACAAACCTTATTGGGAATGCCATAAAATTCACTCCCGAGAAGGGAAGTATAAACATCGAGTTTAAAGAATTTGATGCATCCTATATCATGAACATTAGTGATACGGGCCAAGGAATAGAGTCCAAAGACCTACCCTTTATATTCGACCCCTATTATCAAGGGAATTCATCCATCACTCGCTCGGGTGGCACGGGTATCGGGTTAGCCTTAGTTAAAGGATTGGTTGAACAAATGGGAGGGAGCGTGAAGGTGAGTTCTGTAAAAGGGGAGGGGTCTACATTTTCTGTAGAGATACTAAAGGGAAAGGCACATCTAAATGAAACAGATATTATAAACAGTCATTCGCCTAAAAAAGTGAATAACCCGTTTTATCAAAATGTAAATGGCGAGGAGCTCAATAAGTCTTCCAATACAACAAATAAAATACTGCTGGTTGAAGACAATGATGACTTTAGGGAATATTTAAAGAATGTGATATCTCAAAAGCATCAAGTAAAGACGGCTAAAAATGGTAAAGAAGGCATAGAGTTTTTAAAATCATACAACCCAGACTTAGTAGTCTCAGATATTATGATGCCGGTTATGAATGGCTATGAAATGATGCGTGAGATTCGTGCCCTAGAAAATTATAAGCATATACCTTTCATCTTCCTCTCGGCAAAGGATAGTGTGCAAGAAATTGAGACGGGCCTCAATATGGGTGCGGATATCTATATGACCAAGCCTGTGGATAAGAAATTACTTCAAACCCAGATAAGAGTGCTATTGCGACGTGAAAAGAAATTGCATTCTGAAGCACCTGATCTGTTAGTTAATTCAGAGTCGATATTGGTAAAGCAAGTGTTAGAAGTGATACGCCGACATCTTGGGAACCCGGACCTACATGTGGATATGATTTCTGAAGCATTAAGTATGAGTACTGTATCTCTGTATCGTAATTGGAAAAAGGAATCTTCTGAAACAATTAATCAACTAATATCGCGGTTACGATTTGAAGAGGCGTTAAAATTGATAAAAGAAGAAGAGCTAACGATTTCCGAAGCCGCATACTCTGTGGGATTCAAACATCTATCCTATTTCTCAAGAGCATTTAAAAAGCACTATGGGGTTTCACCGAAAGAGTATTTAATGAACAAGGATCATTCATAGTGGAATAGGGAAGGACATACTAACCCATTCCATAAAACTCTGCCTTCTCTTTATAATATGGAGTAAACCGAGTTTTTAATGCCTGATGCTCAGGTAGCTCTAATTCTGAATCATTAGAGATGATACGATGTGCGGTTTCTTTAGCCTGGCTTAGTATAAACTGGTCTTCAATGATATCGCCAACTTTAAAATCAGGCAATCCACTTTGTTTGGTTCCTAAGAAATCACCCGGACCTCTGAGCTTTAAATCCGCTTCAGCAATTTTGAATCCATCGTTCGTCTCTTCCATAGTCTTTAGCCGAAATTCGCCAGCCTTACTCACCTTTACATCTGGGAATAGAATACAATAGCTTTGGCGTTCTCCACGCCCAATCCTACCTCTTAATTGGTGGAGTTGTGAAAGTCCGAATCGTTCGGCATGCTCAATAATCATTATAGACGCATTCGGTACATCAACCCCTACTTCAATAACAGTGGTTGAAACGAGTATATGCAAGTCATTTCGAATAAAAGCCTTCATAACATCATCTTTCTCATCCGAACTCATTCTTCCATGCAATAAGCCCACCTTGAAATCTGGAAATCGTTTCTGAATCTTCTCAAAACCAGCAGTAGCATCTTTAAGGTCTAAAGCTTCCGACTCTTCTACTAGCGGATATATAATGTAAGCTTGTCCACCTGCGTTAATTTCTTGTTCAACAAAGTTGAAAACATCTTCTCTTTTCTTTCTACCTCTAATGGCTGTACGGATAGGCTTTCGGCCAGATGGTAGCCCTTTAATAATTGAGATGTCCAGATCCGCATAAACCGTCATGGCTAGGGATCTTGGAATTGGGGTCGCACTCATCACCAGTATATGAGGGTGATCACCTTTATTCAATAACTCGGCGCGTTGCTTAACTCCAAATCGATGTTGTTCATCAATAACAGCCAAGCCAAGTTTGTGGAATCGTACATCTTGTTGAATGATAGCATGCGTTCCCACCACTATCTGGCAATTACCTCCTTCTATATCAGTAAGTACATCCATCCGAAGTTTAGACTTCTGTCCACCTACTAATAACCGAATATTAATGCCCATTCCTTCAAGGTATTTTCTAAGTGTTCGGTAGTGCTGCTCAGCTAAGATTTCAGTAGGGGCTAAAAAAGCTGTTTGATAGCCATTATCAATAGCCATTAATAAAGCCCCTATAGCCACAATGGTTTTACCAGCTCCTACATCCCCTTGTATGAGTCGATTCATCTGTCGGCCCGACTGTACATCCTTTTTTATGTCGGATAGTGCTTGGGTTTGCCCTTCTGTTAATTGAAAGGGTAAGACCTCTTTGAAGAACTGGGGGGTAAATTGATCGAATGTTTTAAAGATATGCCCTGAAGCTCTTTCTTGAACACGGTGCTTTAGCTTAGCCATACTTAGTTCGAACATCAGAAACTCTTCAAACTTAAATCGCTCAAGGGCCCGCTTCCATTCATTGGTATTAGCGGGGAAGTGAATCATCCTATATGCATCTGCTCTACCAGGGAAGCCAAAAGTATCCACAATGGAAGGAGGGAGGTATTCCTCTATATCTATAGTGTCGAGTAAAGATTGAACCCAGTCAGCGATCAGTTTATGAGTTAGGCGGCTTTTGCTGAAATCTTTATTGCTAGGATATATAGGTACTATTTTAGAGAAGCTATCAATATCCTTTTCTTCAGAAAGCTTTTCGACCTCGGGGTGTGCAATGGTAATAGATCGCCCATAGCGTTTAGCATGCCCAAAAAATGCCACTTTATCATCTTTCTTAAATACGCGCTTGAAATAAGAAGCCCCTCTGAACCAAACACCTTTAAGTATGCCGGTTTTGTCTTTAATGCTTACTTCCAGTCGTTTGCTCTTCCCATAACCAGCTTCTTGAACATCTAACACTGTACCAACTACAGTTACATCTTCTCCAGCTCCCATTAGATGTGAGATGAGTTGCACGTTACTTCTATCCAGATATCTTCGGGGGAAATAGTTCAGTAAATCTCGTTCACTGAAGACCCCTTCTTTCTGTAGGGCTTCGAGTCGCTTTGTGCTAAGTCCGTGAAGTTTGGTAATACTCAATTGATATAATGATATATAACGGTTGTTGTATTTATTAAGCTCTTTTTGAACTGAAATCTAACGATAGGGAGAATAAGCAAAGGTTTCGGAATATTTTAGAAATTTATTTGAGAAAATATTTTATAAAACCGAGAAAATGCTCTATATTTGCAAGCTCTCGATTTGATGGCAATAACCAAACAATTTGAACCGTGCCAACTATACAACAACTAATTAGAAAAGGTAGAAAAAGTAAAGTTCGAAAAACAACAGCTCCTGCTATGCAGAGTTGTCCACAGAAGCGTGGTGTATGTACTCGAGTTTATACAACTACTCCTAAAAAGCCGAACTCAGCACTTCGTAAAGTAGCTCGTGTTCGTTTGACGAACGGAATTGAAGTTTCGGCATACATTCCTGGTGAAGGTCACAACCTACAGGAGCACAGTATTGTGCTAATCCGTGGCGGACGAGTAAAGGATTTACCTGGTGTTCGTTACCATATCATCCGTGGTACACTTGATACTGCTGGTGTAGACGGACGTACTCAAAGCCGTAGCTTGTACGGAACTAAGCGCCCAAAAGGGTAAACAATAAAGAATTTAGATTAATCGAGCATGCGTAGAAGAAAAGCAGAAAAACGAGATGTACAGCCGGATCCAATATTTGAGGACAAGCTGATAACACGTTTTGTAAACAACTTGATGCGAGATGGCAAGAAAAATGTTGCCCGTAAGATTGTTTATCAGGCGTTTGAAATTATTGAAGAGAAGACCGGAGAAACCGGTATTGAGATTTTCAAAGCAGCAATGCAAAATGCAACTCCGGTTGTAGAAGTAAAATCAAGACGTGTAGGTGGAGCAACCTACCAGGTACCAATGGAAGTTCGTCAGGAACGCGGTACTGCTCTTGGTATGAGATGGTTGATTCGTTCAGCTCGTTCTCGTAACGACAAGTCAATGTCTCTTCGTTTATCAAGAGAATTGATTGATGCTTCAAATAATGACGGTGGCGCAGTTCGTAAGAAAGACGAAGTGCACCGTATGGCTGAAGCAAACAAAGCATTCGCTCATTTTAGATTTTAAAAGTATTTCGTAAACACTATGTCAGAAGCAACAACAGCAAAAAACTCCAAAGTGCTCGACCAAATGCGTCGCACGCGTAACATTGGTATTATGGCCCACATCGATGCGGGTAAGACTACTGTTACTGAGCGTATCTTGTTCTATACAGGTCGTAGCCATAGAATTGGTGAAGTACATGATGGCGCAGCTACCATGGACTGGATGGAGCAAGAGCAGGAGCGTGGTATTACAATTACCTCAGCTGCTACTCACTGTATTTGGAAAGATCACCGTATTAATATCATCGATACTCCTGGTCACGTTGATTTTACTGTAGAGGTAGAGCGTTCTCTTCGTGTATTAGATGGTGCGGTATTCGTACTTTGTTCTGTAGGTGCTGTTCAGCCTCAGTCTGAAACGGTATGGCGTCAAGCTAACAAGTACAAAGTTCCTTGCATGGCTTTCGTTAATAAAATGGACCGTACTGGTGCAGATTTTTATAACGTAGTAGGTCAGCTTGATTCTAAACTAAACGCGAACCCTATTCCAATTCAGATTCCTATCGGAATGGAAGAGCACTTCAAAGGTGTGGTTGACTTGATCAACATGCGTGGTATCGTTTGGGATGATGCTTCTCTAGGTGCTAAATACGACGAAATTGAGATTCCAGAAGATTTAGTTGAAAAAGCTAATGAGTATAGAGTTCAGTTGATTGAAGCGATTGCAGATCACGATGAGTCTCTAATGGAAAAGTATTTAATGGAAGAAGAGATTTCAGAAGACGAAATCTTGGCAGCCATCCGTAAGGCGACTATTGCTAAGGATATTACTCCAGTAATGTGTGGTACTGCATTAAAGAACAAAGGTGTTCAGGCGATGTTAGATCGAGTTATCTCGTTTATGCCATCTCCACTTGATGTACCTCCAGTACATGGTATCGATCCTAAGACAGACGAAGAAGTTGTTCGTGAAGCAGATGTAGATGCTCCGTTCTCAGCACTGGCATTCAAAATCATGACTGACCCTTACGTAGGTAAATTAACCTTTGCTCGTGTGTATTCTGGTCGTCTTGAAAAAGGTTCATACATCTTAAATGCCTCTACAGGTAAGAAAGAGCGTGTGGGTCGTTTACTTGAGATGCATGCTAACGACAAAAAAGATTTAGATTTTGCACAGGCTGGTGATATTGTAGCTGTAGTGGGTGTTAAAGAAGTTTACACAGGTGATACATTCTGTGACTTAGATAGCCCGGTTATTCTAGAGCAAATCACTTTCCCTGAGCCAGTAATTAAGTTGGCCGTTGAGCCAAAAACAAAAGCAGATAGTGATAAGCTATCTACAGGTCTTCAGAAACTTGCAGAAGAAGATCCTACGTTCCAGGTTCGTACTGATGACGAAACAGGTCAAACTACTATCGCCGGTATGGGCGAGCTTCACTTAGAGATCATCGTTGATCGTCTAAAGCGTGAATTTAAAGTAGAGGCTAACGTAGGTGCTCCTCAAGTATCTTACCGTGAAACTATTTCTAAGCCAGTAACTCATCGTGAGCTTTACAAGAAGCAGTCTGGTGGTCGTGGTAAATTTGCTGATATTCAGTTCGAAATTGCCCCAATCAGCCACTTTGATGATTACCAAGGTAAAGAAGATCGTATTTCACGCGATGAAGGCTTTATGTTCATCAACGAAATCGTTGGTGGTAACATCCCAAGAGAATTCATCCCTTCTGTAGAGAAAGGATTTAAGGCAGCTTTGGAAAATGGTATCCAAGCAAGTTACTCTGTACAAAATGTTGGTGTTCGTTTATTTGATGGTTCTTACCACGATGTGGATTCGGATCAATTGAGTTTCGAACTTGCAGCTAAGATGGGATTCAGAGAATCTGCTAAAAAAGCTAAGCCGCAGTTACTTGAGCCGGTTATGAAGGTTGAAGTAACAACTCCAGAGGAATACATGGGTGATGTAATCGGTGACTTGAACAGTCGTCGCGGTATCATCCAAAGTATGGACTCAAACAAAGAAGGTTCTGTTGTTAAAGCGAATGTTCCATTATCTGAAATGTTCGGCTATTCTACAGATCTTCGCTCATTGACTCAAGGTAGAGCTGTGTACTCTATGGAGTTTGAAGAGTACACTACCGTTCCTGACAAGATTGCTCAGGAAATTATCGAAAGTCAATCATAACGAATTTAATAAAACCGAGATTTAATCATGGCAAAAGAGACCTTTCAACGCACCAAGCCGCATGTTAATGTGGGAACCATTGGACACGTAGATCATGGTAAAACTACCCTTACAGCGGCAATTACAACGGTAATGGCGAA